>Ga0247610_10002490_pt1 | contig 21187 bp, 13 predicted proteins | sample 174DNAGHGhighgp2_FD_193483 | JGI IMG/M metagenome (GOLD analysis project Ga0247610, IMG submission 193483) | Sheep rumen microbial communities from Palmerston North, Manawatu-Wanganui, New Zealand - 1742 DNA GHGhigh gp2 | ecosystem: Host-associated > Mammals > Digestive system > Stomach > Rumen...
ATGTCTGCCGTGATACCAAAGGCGCTGAAGCCGATTTTGATGAGTGGGAATGCCCATCCCCACGCCATCGCTGCCGTTAGGGCAAATATCACCACCCAAACAGGTTGCTGGAATATGGATGTTTGCGTCTGTTTCATTGGGGGTGCAAAATTAGTGATTATTTAGCAATAATCACCATATAAGGAGAAAAAATTAACGAATGTTTGGCACTTCCGTTTTTTCTTCTTATCTTTGCCCCATGGTATCATCGACGACTATGAGTAGTTTTGAAAGCATGTCTATAATAAATAGGTTATAGGCGATAGGGAAGAGATATACCTAAAAGTTGGTATTGTGAGATTATAAAAAATGCAGTAACTTTGCAGCCTATTTAAACGATGCGTAAATATAGAATCTTTATGGCGAGACTATTGCGACTACTGTTTCTGCTGCTGACAATTATAACAGCACAGACCGTTTTCGGACAGCACGGCACTTTCACTATACAGGGTACTGTGACCGATCAACGTGGACAGGCCGTTGAGTTGGCCACCGTCAGCCTGAACCAGACGCTTGTCACGGCCAGCGGCCGTGATGGTAAATTCCTGCTCAGAAATGTTCCCGCCGGCCGCTATAACTACCGCGTCAGTTTCGTGGGCTACGAGACGGCAACCGGACAGTTTGTGGTGAAGACCGGCAAGGAGGTGCTTAACGTGCGTCTTCAGGAACTGGGTCTGCAACTGAAGGATGTCGTGGTGACGGCCAAACAGGTGCAGATGGGGTCGAAATCAATCATTGACCAGGATGCCATACGTCACATACAGCCCAAGAGCATCGGTGACATGCTGCAGTTGGTGCCAGGCAATCTGGTAGAGAACCCTAACCTGAACAACCTGTCGCAAGCTCACATTCGTGAGATTGGCATCGATGCCGCCAACGCCCTCGGTACTGCCATCGTCGTGGACGGTGCACCGTTGTCGAACGACGGAAATCTCGAAGTGCTCAATGCCAATCACTATGGTTCTGGGGCCAGTGAAAACGACTATACGCTCAGCGAGAACTCCACTGGCGGTTTAGGAACTGACCTGCGCACCGTATCGGCGGGTAATGTGGAGTCGATGGAGGTAATCCGCGGCATACCGTCGGTAGAATATGGCAACCTGACGAGCGGCGTGATAATCGTCAATACGAAGTCAGGCTATACTCCTTTGGAAATCAGGGCGCAGGCCGACGCCAATTCCAAATTGGTGTTCGCTGGCAAAGGTTTCAGTTTGGGCGGTAGCAGTGCCATGAACTTCTCCGTAGACTGGGCACAGTCATGGGCCGATACCCGTCTGCACTACCGTGGCTACGACCGCGTGACGTTCTCGGCAGGCTATTCCAGCCAGTTAGGACCACTGAGTTTCAACGTTCGCGGGGCTTTCTACACCAGTATCAACAACACCAAGCGCGACCCGCAAATGACGACAGCCCACGCCGAGTGGAAGAACAACAACACAGGAGGTCGACTGGCCATCAACGGTCGCTACCAGAGTAACCACTCGTTTGTCACCAGCCTCGACTATAAAGTCAGTGCGCAGCTGTCGCGGCAGTATGACTGGAAGTCGGATTGGATATTCAATCCCGACGGCGTTATCACTAACAGCCGTGAGTCAGGCGTGGCGGTGGCACGCTTCAAGCGCGTTGGTTACAACTCTGAGTACGATATTGAGAGTGTGCCCGTCAACCTGTATGCCCAGCTCGTGGCCAACAAGTACATCAGCTTAGGCAGCGACAACTATACCAACGTAAAGCTCGGTGGTGAGTACGTCTATGACGGCAATAAGGGAGACGGCCTTACCTACGATATAGAGAATCCACCGCAGGCTAAGGGTTCGCATACCCTGCGTCCTCGTGCCTATAAGGACATTCCCGGCATGTCGACACTCTCGGCATTCCTCAGTGACCGTACACAGCTGCACTTCGGCACTGTGTCGGCACTGGTGGAGGCTGGCATCAGACTGTCGAATCTTTTCCTCGACAAAGAGAAGAGCGGCGGTAATAGTGGCTACTTAGTAGCCGAGCCACGAATAAATGCCACCCTGAGTCTGCTCAACAGGCGTAACAATCGCCTTGTCGACGATTTGTCGCTCACTGGTGGCTTCGGCTTGTCGAACAAGATGCCGACCCTTCTATATCTTTATCCCGATGTGGCCTATTTTGACAATGTTGCCATAGGCCGCTGGAGCGAGATTGAAGCCGACCGACTGGCCTTGGTACAGACCACCGTCGTCAGGAATACGCAGAACCCCGACCTCAAACCCACGCATAGCCGCAAGTGGGAGGTGGGCCTGAGTTTTCGAAAGGGAAAGATAAACGGCTCTGTTACCTATTACAACGAGCACCACACCGACGAGTATGGCTTCACTACGCAGCCCCTGTGGATTGACTATCCCTACTATACGCTTCCTGGCGATGCCACTGCTCCCGCCTACGATGCCGCCACTGCCACTATAGGCTACACGCTGAACGGCACGCGCCAGACGGCTGTACCGGCAATGTACACCGAGCGTAACTCGTGGTCACTGCCATCGAACACTACGCAGTCGGATAAGCACGGTATAGAATACACTCTGAATCTTGGTGAGTGGCGGCCGCTACGTACGAGCCTTAATATTAGCGGGGCATGGTTCTGGACAAAGCGTAAGAGCACGACGTCGAGCTACAACAACGTGTTTCTTGACAATCGCACAAGTAATCCTTTCGAATACATGATTATGCTGCCAAGCGGTTCTGGCCATATCTACAGCCGCGTGAATACCAACTTTGCCTTTATTACCCACATTCCGCAGCTGAAGATGATTTTTACCACTACGGTGCAGGTGGTATGGGACGACAGAAAGAGGGTGATATATGAAGACGGCGACGGCAACAGCCGCTACTACCTCAAGGAGTACAGCGACCGCAACTACTGGGTGGTGGAGCCACTGGGTTATTATGACATGAAGCAGCAGTGGCACTCCTGGACGCAGACCGACACCGACGATCGCATATTGTCGACTTACATGCACCGCCAGATGGACTACGACCTTGAAGCTACGAAGAAGGACGCATGGGCCATGCTCAGCATGCGACTGACGAAAGAATTGGGTCGCACCGCCGAGTTGTCGTTTATTGCCAACAACCTGACGAATGCCCACAAGTACCGTCGCTACAGTAACAGCAATGCTCAGTATGCGGTATATCCGCCCATGTACTTCGGTGCAGAGGTGAAGCTGAAGTTCTGATAGATGAAAATGACATATATATATATTAGTAGTATTAACAAACAAACAAGAAAAGAAATGAAAAAGTATTTTAAGTATGCTATGATGGCGGTCGCTACTGTTGCCGCCATGACATTCACGGCTTGCTCCGACGATGACGACGAGGTAAAGAACTATCCGCTCACCATCACGTTTAACGCTCCCAGCGATGTCAATGCCAGCAACATTTCAAACATCAAGGTTATCGTGAAGGGTACCGCCGGTGCCGACACTGTAACGATGAACAGCCTGGCCAGTCAGACACTGACTCTGACGCAGGGCACGTATGACATCACCGTCAGCGGTAAGGTGATTGACGAGGCTACTGCCTACGTGCAGGGCACTGTCACCGCTGAACTCTTTGAAGAGAAGAGTGTTGCCGTCAACCTGTCGAAGTATAACAAGAGCCCACTGGTGTTTAAGACCCTCCATACCACCGGCAGCGCACTGTACTACGTGCTCGATAGCTACCTCGAGATTGCTAATAACAGCGACGAGGTACAGTACCTCGACGGTCTGATTCTCGCTGCTCCGCTGGGCAACCTTAAGGCTCAGAGCGTGTGGCAGACGGCATTCCCCGATAAGTACCAGACAGGTGGCGTGAACGGTATTATCCTCGCCTTCCCTGGCACGGGTAAGGATTATCCCCTGCAGCCAGGCGAGTTCATTGTCATGGCCGACCAGGCTCTGAACCATAAGACGGCCTATGATGAGGATGCTGACGCCGATCTGAAGGCTCAGTATGCCAAAGCTCCCGACTTGTCGAAGGCCAACTTCGAGAAGTACTTCGGCAATGGCGACATCGACAACCCCGATGTTCCCAACATGGAAATCGTACTGCGCAACAACAAGTATATGAAAATGTGGGCCTTCGGCGCTGCCGGTCGTGCTTATATGCTTGCCAAGCTGCCTGAGGGCATGACATGGCAGCAGTTCGTTGCTGACGAGTCGAACTACGAGGCACAGCCGAATACCGAAAGCGCAGCTAATACGCTGATGATTCCCTCTAAGTATATACTCGATGCCGTCGATATCTACATGAACGGTGTTGATGCTGCCGATAACTATCCCTTCTTCCTGGCCAAAGACGATGCTAAGGGTATTGAGGGCAATGAGAGCTACTCATCACTCTGCGTACGCCGCAAGGTGGAGAAGATTGAAAATGGCCGCGTATACTACAAGGATACCAACCGCTCGGCCGATGACTTCAAACGTGCTCAGGACAACACTCCTGGCGTAACACCAACGGCTGTTGATTAAAGATTGAAAATTGAATGTTGAATGAATAATGGATAATGACAACGGTATGAAAACAACGCTTCCTTTTATAATTGGCAGAAAACGGATAATGCCGACAGCATTATTCATTATTCATTCTTCACTTTTTGTTAGCCCCGCAGGGGCACAAACCTGGAACGAAGGCTACATCAACCAGCCACAGAACCTGCACTATGAGAGTATGAGCCCCACGCGTCTGTCATATAACACGACGAAAGACTTCGCCGTAGCCAGCGTTGGCTATGAGATGGCAAAGGGTGACTTCCACGCAATTGATGCCTCTGGCGACGCCCATGCGCTGAATGCCTACATCGGAGGTCTGCGTAGTATTGGCGGCTTCAGTCTCGGTGGCCACTTGAGTTACAAGAACAGCAAAGACAACCAACAAGCATGGAACAGCACCCAGTGGAACTTGCGTGACAATCCCTTCGTGCTGTGCGACTCCATTCCCGGCGATGCTACCACTGAGGTCTTCGACCTTGGTGCCGATGGCGTATATACCTTCAGCGAAAAATTGAAAGCTGGACTCGCCATTGGGCTGCGCACCAGCAGTCGGTCTGATCAGACCGACCCACGTCCGCACACCACCAGTGCCATTATTCCAATCACCATAGGAGCCGACTACCAGCTCAGCGACCACTGGATCGTTGGCATGGTAGGTGGTGTAACTATGGGAAGCTCGGTCATAGAGTATTCTAATGTCGAAGCAAACATATCGCGGCGCTACTTCCTGATGAAAGGTATGGGCGACTATGCCAAACGCTCATCGAGCGACGAGCCAGGTTACCAGCGCGACTACAAAACCACCACATGGCGTGGTGCCCTGAACGCACAGTGGACTAACGGTAGCAAATGGTCAGATTTTGTCGAGGCTTGTGCCAGCATAGCCTCCCAAGATGCCACTGATGGCAGCTCATACACTTTTAAGGGAGGTGACTACAAACAAATGACATTCACGCTGCACAACCGTCTACTATGGCAGCAGACAGCGCGCTTGGTGCACAACTTTATCATAGACGCTGCCTATCAGGATGGCAAGGCTACCTGGTATGAACAGAAGCGACAGACTGACCTTGAGCACGGCAATATACAGTACTATCGCGTACTCAGCAAGAACACCAACCATAAGAACCAGCGACTGACGGCCTCGCTAAACTACCAGCTCGACATGCGCCGGACCGACGGCCGTCGCGACATCACAGCTAAGGCTGGCGTGGGCTACGAGAGTACCACGCGTAAGCAGCTGCTTGGCTATGCCACTCCGAAACAGGAAATACAGATGCTCAACCTTGAGGCTGGGGTGGGCAAGACTATATATATTGATAAGGTGGTGCTACTCTGTCAGCTCAATGGCGGATACCGCACCCCGCAGACCCAGAAATATGCCAGCGGCTGTACATACGCCACCGCTGAGGACGGCAACATCGATGCCGACTACGTGCGTCCCGTCTTTGAATGGGAGTCAGCACAGAGTTGGCACATCGGCGCACTGGCCGATGTCTGTCTGCCTATGAGCCAGCAGCTCGTTGCCGGACTCTGCGCCAAGGTAAACTACCGCGCTTACAATGGCAAGAATGAATACTGGACGGGATATGACGGCACACACTATACTGCCGCCGACTTCACCGCATACCTCAAATTTTGAGAATTGAGAACGAACATGAGGAGAGTAATATTATTCATATTATCCCATTTTCTTTTAACGACAGCTGGGGCGGCTGCGCATGAAGGGTTTGCCGTGGTCATCGACCCAGTGAGCCTGCGCGAGGCAAAGGCTGAGGTGCTCGACTACGTGGATGCACTCGAGCTGGTGCAGGGCTACAAGGTGTATATCATCGAAGATCGTTGGGGCATCCCTGACAGCATACGGCTGGAGCTGCAGCGACTGCATCAGCTGAAGAAGAACCCCATCGAGGGCGCAGTCTTCATCGGCGACATTCCCGTACCGATGATCCGAGATGCCCAGTTCCTGACGTCGGCGTTCAAGATGAACCAGCGGATGCCGTGGATTGACAGTTCAGTTCCCAGCGACCGCTTCTACGATGACTTCGGACTGACCTTTCAGTTCCTGAAGCGCGATTCCCTGAAACCACATCTCTTCTATTATTCGCTGTCACACGAAGGTAACCAGCAGCTACACCCCGACCTCTATACCGGACGCATACGCCCCACCGACTGCGGCGGAACGTCGCGTTACGAGAAACTGCGCCAATACCTGCGCAAGGCCACAGAGGCTAAGCGCCACCCCGAGCCGGTGCAGAGTGTTTTCACTTATACGGGTAGTGGTAGTCTGAATGAGTCGCGCGTGGCTCATATCGACGAGCAACAGTCTTTGCGCGAACACTTTCCCCAACTGGTTCAGCGCCCGGGTGCCTTTAGCTACATGGACTATGGCGACGAGCGTTTCGTCAAACGTAAGCTGATGAACGAGATGATGCGCCCCGACCTGAGTGTCGGCTTGATGCACCACCACGGCGACTACGACACACAATACCTGACGCACTACCCTAAGCCATCGGGGACCGAGCAGGCACTGGAGTACCTGCTCTACAGCTATCGCAACCGTCTGCAACGAGCTAAGCGCTACGGCGAGGATGTGGACAGCATCCGCCGAATGCTCATCGTGCGCGACAACCTGCCTGAGACTTGGCTGAAGGACGAGCCCACCCCTGAAAGTATGCACCTCGACTCGCTCATGGAGGACTCTTTAAACCTGACGCTGAAGGACTTTGCTACCTATGGCTATCGGCCCAACTGCCGCGTAGCAATCTATGATGCCTGCTACAACGGTGCTTTCCACAACGATGACTGCATCGCCAACGAATACATCTTTCAGCCAGGCAAGACCATCTGCGGACTGGGCGGTACGGTCAACGTCTTGCAGGACAAGTGGCCCGACCGCTACATCGGCCTGCTGGCTCACGGTGTGACCATCGGCGAGATTAACCAGCTGCAGCCTGAGCTGGAAATGCACGTCGTGGGCGACCCTACCTTCCTGTTTGCCAACGAAGGAACAGGTGGGCAGACCCCCGACGAACAGTGTCTGGCAATGGTGCGCCAAGGCAACCAGCTGAGTGACGAGCAGCTGCTGCAGACCCTGCGCACATCGTCCTACGCACTGGTCAGGCTGCAAGCCTTCAAACTACTGCAGCAGCGCAATAGCAATCGGCTGACAGAAGCCATTGCAACGGCATCGTACGACAACAGCGAGCTGCTGCAACGTTTCGCCGTGAACGCTATGCAGAAGAGCGGCGACCCACGGCTGGCACCTGCGCTGGCCCGACTCATTGCCCAGAACAACACGTCGGCCCGCGTGGCCTTCAACGCCTTGGAGGTGATACAGTTCTTCCCGGAAAAGGACATCACTGAGGCTGTGGCTCATGCACTTGACAGCATACGCCCCTACGTGACATGGCCTGACGAATACGTCCAAAGCCGCATGGCTGCCGTCGCCAAATATGCCGGTCGCTGGGCTGAGGAGACGGCTGACCTCGCCAATGGAAAAATGCCCGAGAAGCGCGCCCTCCGACAGGCCGACATGATGAAAATCTACTTAGCACCCTGGCAGGCTGAAGACGTGGCACGCTATACAGCGACCATCAGCGACCAGCCTGACCTGCAAATTCAGTTGCTTAGCTCCTTGGGGTGGCACCGTCTGGGTTACAAGCACTTGGCTGTCAGTGCTGTTATCGAACAGATGATTCACAATCCGCTTCTGAACCCCGAGGTGCGCAACGAAGCCATCAAGACGCTGAAACGACTCAAATAACAACGATATAATAACGTTATGAAAAGATTCTTTCTTACTACTGTTGCGGCACTCTGTGTCGCCATAACATCTGTTGCGCGCGACGGCTTCGCCATCGTCGTCGACCCCGTGAGCTATCAGAAAGCCCGCACGGAGGTCGATGCTTACGCCCGTGCTATCGAAGACGTTCACAACCTGAAAGTCTACATCGTCGAAGACCGTTGGGGTCAGCCCGACAGCATCCGCCACGAGCTGCTACGATTGCACAGCCAGAAGACGGAGCCCATTGTGGGCTGTGTGCTGGTGGGCGACATTCCCATCGTCATGGTACGTGACGGCCAGCACATGACGTCGGCCTTCAAGATGAACCAGAAGCAGCCACGCTTTGAGTCGTCTGTGCCCTCCGATCGTTTCTATGACGACTTCGGACTAAAGTTTAGCTATATTGGCTGCGACACCGTAAAACCGGCCACCAGGGCATCCCACTTCTACTACAGTGTGGACGCCGACGGTGACCAGCGCACGCATCCCGACCTCTACAGCGGACGCATACGCCCCACCGACTGCGGCGGTACGTCGCGTTACGACAAGCTGAAAGCTTACCTGACGAAGGCCACTGAGGCCAAGCGCCAGACGCGCCAGATGCAGCAGCTATTCTTCTTCAGCGGCCACGGCTACATCTCGGAGTCGAAGGTGGCCCGTCTCGACGAGAAGACCGTCTTCATGGAGCACTTCCCCGAACTGAAGGACAACATCAATCGCATCGGCTATATGGACCACAGCGATGAGAATCCCGTTAAGGAGAAGCTGATGAATGAGCTAATGCGTCCCGATCTCGATGTGGCTGTACTGCACCACCACGGCTACTGGGACACAGAGTATCTCAACGGCACCGACCGCCCCTACACCGTCCGCGAAGCGAAGACCTATATCATGCGCAACATCCGCCAGCACATCTATGCTGCCTACCAGAAAGGCAAGAACGTCGACAGCGTCAAGACGGCTATTCTGGAACGGTTCGACCTGCCGGAGTCGTGGGCCGAGAACTGTCTGAGCGACTCGCTGGCCCGTCTCGACTCCCTTTACGACGCTGCCACCGACCTGCACTTGGAGGACTTCGAGGTTTACGGTTACAAGCCTAACACACCGGTGGTCATCATCGACGCCTGCTTTTGCGGCTCGTTCCACAAGTCCGATTGCATCGCCAACGAATATATCTTCCAGCCTGGCGGCACCATCGCGGTACTGGCCAACACCGTCAACTCGCTGCAGGACAAGTGGAGTGACCGCTTCATAGGCCTGCTCAGTCAGGGCGGCTGCGTGGGCGACATGGCACGCTTCTCGACATTCCTGGAGTCGCATGTCATCGGCGATCCCACCTATCGCTTCGCAACGGCCAAGGGAACGCCCGACATTGACCACCTTATCCTCGCAGGCAAGGCTGCCGACTGGCGCCGTCTCCTGAAGAACGGCACTCCCGAACAGCAGGCGCTGGCCATCGACCGCCTGCAGCAGTTAGGTGCCATCGCCAGTCAGGAGCTGCTTAGCCTCTACACATCGTCGCCCTACGCCATCGTCCGTTTCCAGGCTATGCGTTCCATCGTCGACTGTCACGATGATAACACCATCGCCTTGCTGCAGAAGGCTTCGCAGGATGCCAACGAACTGATACAGCGCTTCGCCGTGAAGTACATCGGACAGAGTGGCGACGAGCGTCTGCTGCCGGCGCTGATGACGCTCTCGATAGCCAACAACACCAGCGACCGCGTGGTCTTCGACGCTGGACAGGTCATGCCAGCTTACACCAAGGAGGCCCTGCTCAAGGAGTTCGCCCGTCAGTTTGATACGCCCGCCGTACAGTATATCCGCAAGGACTCCATACGCAGTGTCATTGAGAAAGCCATCGTCAGCAATGCCACGAAGGTCGCCAGCGACGTGGCCGAGTGCCTTAACGACACCGTTAACATCAAGGAACGCCGCCTCAACCTGCGATCCACACGCAATATCGCCGTTCACCATCTCGTGCCACAGCTCTTGGAGTATGTCCAGACAACGGCCGACGAGGAGATGCGGCTGCTGATTATCGAAGCCCTGGGCTGGCACCCGCTGACCTGCCAGCGACAACTCATCGGCGACACCATGCAGGCCATCCGCCGGGACACGAAGTATAGCCAGGCCGTGCGCGACGAAGCTCTGAAAACCTATAACCGTCTCTATGCGAAATAGCCTGTTGTTGCTACTGCTACTGGGCGTCCTCGGCAGCTTGCCGGCGGACGCCCAACGCGTCAAGTTCCGTGCTGTCAGGAAGCTGGCCGACGACCAGTTGCCGCCAGCCGTCGACAATTCTAAGCTGAAGTTCTTTCCACCTGTCATCGACCAAATGGGTGGGTCGTGTGCACAGGCTGCCGGCATTGGCTATATGTTCACCTACGAAATCAATCGCCTGCTCAATCGCGATGCATCGGCATCGGCCAGCAACCGACTGAGCTACCAGTTTGCCTGGAACATGCTCAACGACGGCGAGGATCAGGGAGGCTTTGTTGACCAAGGACTGATGCTGGCTCAGCAATATGGCATCATGACCGAGGCCGACTACGGCAAGCACTTCCTGTTCAAATGGGCCGACGGCTATGAGTGCTACCACAATGCCATGCGGTATAGGGCGGCCAAGATATACACCTATGACGACAGTATACCGCTCATGAAACGTTACCTCTTCGATAGGGGCGACGGCAGTAGCACTGGTGGCATACTCACCTTCTCGGGACAGGCTACGGGCTGGATTATCCGCGACAACTATGACGGAGAATCGCTTACTGGCTATCACTCCATACTCACCGCGCTAGCCACCGACGGCGGCCATGCTATGACCATTGTAGGTTATGATGACACCGTCAGCTATATCGACAGCGAAGGACATCGGCATGATGGGGCGTTCATCGTTGTGAATAGCTGGGGCACGCGGTGGCAGGACAACGGACGCTTCTATCTGCCCTACGACTTTTTCCGTGACCCAACGGTACCAACGGCGCAGTTGTCGGAAAGTGTTCAGGGCGTCAGTGTCAGACTGTACGAGCCGCAGGTTGTCATGAAAATCCGGCTTAGCTACACGTCACGCGACGACCTGCGCTTCGCCCTGTCGACAACCGCGGAACGTGAACGGCAGCAACCCCGTAGCCAGCATTTTCTTAACGTGTTCAATAATCAAGGCGGCGACCTACCCATGCGTGGGGCGCAGTTTAGCAGCGATCTGGAGTTCGCACTCGACATGACTGACTACATACATGCCGATGACCAGAAGTACTTCCTAAACGTGGTGCGCACCTTCTATGGCAAGAAAAAAGGTGAAGGCTCACTTTTGGCTCTCTCGGCCATTGACTATCGCAGCGGACAGCCAGTAGAGCACCACTACCGCGACAGCCTGCCACGAAGGATTATCGACGGCTATAACTACTTTTCCATCCCGCTGTTCCCGCGCTTCACCGTACCGGTATCGCCACTACGCTATGCCGACGACGCTGGTAACCTCTCGCCGGCCACCTTCCTCATACGAACGGCCAACGGCAGCCACGCCAAGGTACGCTTCACGACCCCCGACACGCAACGGCAGACGATTACCATTCGCTATAAGACATGCCAATAATCAGAATACACTTTATCGACATCATACCAATGAAACGTATATGCTTTGCCATCCTGTTGCCACTCATGCTGCTGACCTCCTGCACAGAGAAGTCGTCGGACGATGTTGTCAGCGAGGGACTGATTACCATTCCTAATGTGCCCAACCAGTGGTCTTATGTCTCGCTGACCGAGGGACGTGTGGTGGGCACCTGTGCACTCTCCGACACCGCCACACAGCGACTGTGGGCACAACGCACAGACTGGGACCTCGCTACTTGCAACGGTATGATACGCACCAATGGCGGCAATTCCGGCCGAGGATTCGGAGCCGCCGCCATGACGTCGGATGGCTATGACGAAACAGAACCGTCACAGCCGGCTGATTATGTTACCGACTGTGACAGTGTGGAAATATGGTGATCTGAGATTACTATCGCAGTTCCAAGTGTAAGATGCCTGACGACAGCGGTGGCATCTTAACGAGAAAAGAAAGCGGCAAGGATTTTGAGCCTTGCCGCTTGATGATAGTATAAAAGGAGTTGGGAAGATTATTTGTTGTAGAGTTCCCTCAATTGGAATGAATTAGCGGGGTTGCTGAGGGCGTCACGCCAGGTGCCGTTGATGATACGGGGTGACAGAGGACGCAGCAGGTCGTCTTGCTGAGTATTGGTCTGCCGAGGGGCGTTAGCTCTACGGGCCGATGCGTTTCCTGCGTTCAAGGCGTCGGTAAACTGCTTGCGGCCGTTCTTATCGAATTTGACAAAAGTCTCGTAGTCATACTGCCAGTCAGGACCTTCGCTTTCCAGCATGACGTACTTATAGATAGCCTCGCGGGATGGTGCGTTGAAGGGTATGTCGTTGTAGCGCATCATGCTGTTCCAGGTAGGACGGTAGACTTCGTTGGAGTATGTTCCGCTGCCCTCGTAGGCACCGAGCTTTTCGGCAGCATAGCGGGTGTCGGCAGCAAGTCGGGCCCAGCGTGTCTGCGTGACGTCGGCGTGGAGGTCGATGTTGGCACCGCGACCGTACGTCGTCCACTGGTTCTCTATGTATGTTTTCTCGGCTGCGCTGGGCTTGGAGATTTCGGTGCCCTCGGCGTATTCATCCAACAGGCGTCCCACGCCATGACCGCCGCCCTCGTGGTTGAGTACGTCGTTGACGCCGGTGAGCATGAAGGCGACGTAGGAGTTGTCGTCATACATATAGGTGATGCTACGTCCTGCGTTATAGGAGTTGTAGATGACGTTGATGCGCTTGGGGCGGTTGGGTATGAGGGTTGTTACCTTGGCGGCGTATTTGTCGATATCATCCATCGTCATGATGGCCTGTCTCGTACCGTCGTAGAGCTCGGCATTGGGCGATACCGCCTTGACGGCATAGACGTTGAAACGATTGCGCAGCGAGGTGAAAGGCTCCAGCGCGAAGAACTTCTCCATGGCTTGGTTCATCACCTGTTCGTACTTGCCGCCGGGCTCCATGTCTTTGTCTACGTATGCATTACCCAGGAAGATGATGTCGATGCCCTGGCCCACCGTTGCCTGCTGAAGGGTCAGCACCTCTCCGTCATGCGAAAAGTCGGTTGAGGTGTAGGGCGTGAAGTCTACCATTCCAAACTTGTCTGCCAGCACGTCGAACACCTTCTGGTCGCGTGTGCTGCCGCCAGGCCCTGTGTTCTCCATCTTGCCGTTTTCATCCATCAGACTGGTGAACACGATGTTTCCCTTGTTGTCCACCAGATGAATGAGATTCAGGTACAAGAAGTAGGCGCCCACGTATTTCCTGAATGACTCGGGCTCGATGTTAAGCCAGCTGATGCCCTTCTCGTGCAGATAGTTCTGAATGGTCTCAGCTTCGCCGGGACACATGCCCATGACTTCGAATCCCTTGCCCTTGTACTGCTCGTATGCCTTAGCCAGCTTGTCGGAGAAGTCGCCTCGGGCTGACGCGTAGTTGTAGATGAGGGTGTACTGGTTGTTCTTGTAGATGTCGGTCGTGGCATACTGGTTGCCGTTGAAGTCATTGACATTGATTTTGTAGGCGGGTACGTCGGGTAGCGTCAGGTGTCCGCCCTGGGGCAGAATCTTCTGCCATCTCAGATGGAACATCGGATGGTTGACGATTTCCTGGGGCACCTCGCCGCTGAGGTCGTTGCCAGAGATGTCCACTCTCGGACTGCTTTGATAGTCCATCAGTTTGGCAATACTGGCGGGAATAGGACCGGTCAGTTTGTTGTTGTATAGCTCAAGGGCTGAGAACAGCGGGTTGGCGATAAACGACCCTGGTATAGCGCCTGTCAGCTGGTTTTCTCCTGCATTCAAGCGGTCCAAAGCGAAGTTGAGATACATATTCTCGGGAATCTCGCCGGTCAGTTTGTTTTTCCAAAGGGAAATGGCGACGATGGGACCCATGCGGGCAAAGAGCTTACCGTCGGGGAATGTGCCTTGCAGGTCGTTGCCCTCGGTCAGACTTAATTGATAGACATAGGGGAATTTGGGCTCGTAGAAGCCAGTCGTCACACCATACCACTCATCGATGGGCTTGTCGGAGCACCAGTTGGTGTTGATTTTCCAATGATCGCCGTCGGTGGCATTGTAGAAGTCGACAAGTGCTTGGCGGGCACGGGCCAGCGACTGTTCGGGGGTATAGAAGTCGATGGACTTCAGGTCGTCCAACTTGAAGGAATACTGGTTGGTTCCCAGATATTCGTCGGCAAAGCCATAGTCGGCTTTCTCGTAATTGAAGGTCCATACCACCTTGCCGTTCTCGACTTGAGGAACCATCGAGTTGTTGTGGAAGAGGTCGTATTGCAGGCTGTCGCCGTTAGTACGAGTGAGGCTGACATGCTGGCCTCGATAGTCGACTGCATAGATGCCTGTGACGGCAACTGTCATCATCAGGAGTGAAAGGAAGAAATGTTTCATGGCCGTACGAATTTAGTTGATTTCTTACCTTTCTTAATGATATAGACGCCTTGGGGCAATTGTTCCAGATTTTGGCCGTCAGTACCTATCTTTGTTCCGTCAATGGCATAGACCGTGGCGGGCTGCAGGTTGTCGTCGTCGGTGGTCAGGGATGAAACGCCTGAGACCTCGAGGGTAGCATAGATGCGCAGGATGTCAGCCGATATCACAATGATGTAGTCCCCTGTTGCGTTTTTTTGAATGCGCAGTTGATAACCCTCTTGCTCGTTGATTAGCTGTGGATAGCCTGGAATGATTGGTAACTTGATGGTTTCGCCATCTCTTTTCTCGATAAAGAGCGTGCCTTGCTGGTCGCCTTGTGCATGCAACAGCGTGCACATGCCACTCAGCATGAAGCCCAGAGCGAGACATCTTCGAATGTAACTTAGTGATTTTCTCATAGTTGTGTTTATAGTTAATGATGCTTTGGGTGCAAAGGTACGAAGAATTGCGCAGGATTCCTTCATTTTTTGAAAAAAAAGAAAGTGTTTTTGATTATTTTTACTACCTTTGCATCATCGCATCATCAAGAATGCACGTAACAGCAAGTAGTAATTAAAAATAAGCAATCATGGTAAGGAATCTTTTGATGCTCGCCGTCCTCCTCATTGGTGGTGTTGTGAGCGCTCATGCAGACGATGAGTACACGGTGAAGAGGATATCTAATCCGGACAGTACGGAGCGACAGGTGGATGGACTGATACCTGGCGGAGACCGTGAAAACAGCTACACCTGGCGTATGGCGATGCGTGGCGACTATATCTACATTGCGACGACACGCAACATAGCCAGCGCGCTGGTCAATATGTATGCTCCAAACTTTACAGCCAGTGGCATGAGCCTTGATGACTTCTGGAAGATTATCGATGCGCTTGACAATGGTGACATTCCTCGCAACGACGACAACGAGGGAGCCAACATCATTGAGTACAACCGACGGACGGGCCAGTTCCGCGTGGTCTATACCGGCGAGAGCGGCGTCTATTACCGCATGGCCGTCACCTTTGGCGACAATGTCTATTTTGGCTCTTATAGTGCCAACCCGTCAACTAAGCAGTATATCCTGAAGCTCGACACTCAGGGGAACTTCACCAAGGTGTTCGAGACCAAGGAGTCGGTCTCGTTGCGTGCCAACTGTGAGTACGACGGTCACCTCTTCTTTGGTGGTGTCGACGAGAGCACGGAAATAAACGCGATGGAGTTGATGATGGCTATGCTCCAGGGAAAAGTGCCTGGCGTCCCGACCAAGATGGCGGTGATGCGCAAGAGCAATGACGACGACACGGTGTGGGAACGCGTGGCCGACTACAAGGACTTCGGTATGGTGCCCTACGATAAAATCATAAGCAATTGGGCTGCTAGCCCCATCTGGGAACTGGCCACACACAACGGCTACATCTATGCCACGGCGCCCAGCACCGAGGGCTTCGTCATCTTCCGCGGACATCCTGCTGCCAACGGCGAGACGGCCAATGAGTATGGCTGGTATTGGGAAGAGGTGGCAGGCCTGAACAACGGCATCAACAATCCCGGCCTGAGCAGCGTGAAGGGTGGGGAGCCTGGCACCATGCGCTCGCTGATAGGATCGGTCTACGAATTTAATGGACAGCTGTATGCCTACAACTTCGACCATGCGTTTGGAAGCGAAGCTGCCGTCTTTGCTGGCTTGATGAAAAAGATGGCAGGCAACGAATCGAAGGCCAAAGACTATCTGGACTATATGTACAGCACGCTGCAGAACCCCCAGAAGATCTGGCGACTGAACGATGCGACCGGCAAGTTTGAGGAACTGACGAACTTCACCAAACTTATGGAAGGCACCACCAACGAATACATCTGGCGAATGGGCGCGTATGACGGTCAACTGTATATCTCCACGATGGATGCCGGCGTCTTCTATGGTTACATGACGCAGATCACCAATGGTTCGTTACTGAAGATGAGTCCCGAGGAAATAAAGGAGAAAGTCAAATTCGTCTCTGATGCCGTGGAGATGCTGGCACAGATGAAGATCGACAAGCAGGTGGAGGAGCTGAAAAAGAAAGTCCAAATGTTGACAACCCTCCTGTCTGCCTATATGACATACGATAATTCAGGCGAAGAAGTCCAGTTTGACTTCAAATACAAGGAGATGTTCGAAACCATCAAGATGCTCCTGCAGGTGAAGATTAATTCGATGGACGGCGACAACCTGAAGGACAAACTCGTCCTCCAGGCATTGCAGAAAGCGAAGGACGAGATCCAGAAGCTGGCCGACAATATCGATGTGGAAGGAACCAAGAAATACCTCTACATCAATAATCTCGTAAGCAGCAACGAATGGGGCTTCGACCTCTTCCGTACTTCCGACGGCGAGAACTTCGAGACAATCACCCGCAACGGTTTCAATGACAAATACAACTATGGTTGCCCATCGCTCCTGGCCACCGACGAGGGTCTGTATATCGGTACCTGCAACCCGTTCTATGGCGCACAGCTCTATCTGCTGACCAACAACAGAGAAGTTGAAACGTCAAAAGTCGCAGTCGTGGGCATTGAGGGCATCAAAGCTCAGCAGCAGGAAGATGCCGGATACGTCTGGTACGACCTGCAAGGACGCCAAATCGGCGGCACCCCCGCTCGTGCAGGTGTCTATCTGCATAACGGCAAAAAGGTCGTGGTGAGGTAAGTTTCTTTTTGTCTTACTTAACTTTGCACTTGATGTTCGAAAAAGAAATTGAACAATACGAGAACGTCAGAAAGGAATACCAGCAGAAGGTAGCCGACTCTTCTGAAAGGATCTGCATAATGTGCGGAAAGATATTATTGTTCAAGCTTCTTAAGTCATTTGTAGCCACGAACTTTACGAATTATTGCTGCGCCAGTCAATTCGTTTAATTCGTTTAATTCGTGGTTGTTATTATAAAAGTTGTATATTTTTAGTCGATTGAGAACAAAAACTGCTGGTTGACGTATTCGCAGCGGACATTGCCGAAGCGGATGAGACGGGCCAGCAGGGTGATGACCTTGTGGCGGGGCAGACGTGAGAGGCGGACGATGCGGTTCAGGGGCAGTTGGCCTTGAATGGTGTCGAGCAACTGGCGGATGTCGTCGTCGTAGGTAATCATGGCTCCTTGCGGCTTCTGCGACTCACGCCAGAGGGCAAGATGAACGGGAGAGGCCACGATGTTCTCGTCGTTGATGCGGATATAGGCGCGCTGGCGCCCCTCTTCGTCCAGCGCACAAATGGGGCGCTTGGCTGAAGGAGGAACGGTAGCGATGACGATGGTGCGCTTGTCTACATGATAAGTGTCGAACTTGATGCTCGCCTCAGGCTTGCAGTATTTGTAGGCAGCCTGATGCATCATGTAAATCTCCTCTTCGCTGCGTACACCCGAGAGATGACCGTCGTCGCGAACGCCAATGAGCAGGCGACCGCCGTCGGTATTGGCAAAGGCCGATACCGACTTGGCCAGTTTACAGGCATCAGCCACGCGGTATTTGAAGTCCTGTTGCTGGTGCTCGCCCTCGCGAATCAGGCTGAGAAGATACTGCTTGTCATCCATACGTCTTGCAAAGTTACGAATAAGCGAGCAAAGAAACAAAGGATTTTTCTCTTTTTTAATCCCTGCATGAGGCGGATGGCAGGGGATAGGTGCAGGGTATCTTCTTCTGTTGAGGGAATAAGCGAAGAAAAAAGAGCGTTGATGTTTGGAGGTTATAGTTTTTCTTACTATCTTTGCACACGATATGAGAATGAGTACCGACTAGAAAAAACTAAAACTATGTTTGGCAATAACAACAATAGGAAACGGAAAGACGGCAGACTGGGTAAATTACTATTTGCAATGGTGCTGATGAGTGTCACAACCATCTCGGCACAGACGAGCTTCAGCAAGGCCACAAAGATATACCTGATGCACAGTAGTGGCAACCATCTGGAGAGGAGCTCCAACGATGGCGGCATCATCGTAGCTGCAACCAAGAGCAATCCCCAGCAGATGACGTTCATTCCCGACGGTAAGGGTTATTATAGCATCCAGTCTGGCACGGCTGCCAAGTTCCTGTCGCTGTCGGGACAGTGGAACACGACGTTCGTTGCCGACTCGTCACAGGCAGCCGCCAAGTTTGCCATCGAGTCGTCAAACAACTACGTGAAGCTGCGCTGCAAGGCCAACAACAAATACCTTGGCACCGACAAGAACGACAGCGGCAGTAGTGTCTATGCCGACAAGAGCGGATCGGACATAAAACACCTATGGTATTTCAGCGACAAGGTGAATGCCCTGCTCCCTGTCGATACGCTGCGCTATATTGTCAGCCCCCAGGTGGTGCGCCAGCATTTCGACGGCTGGGGCGTATCGCTCTGCTGGTGGGCTGGCCAGTGCGGCAAGTGGAGCGACAAGAAGATTGATGAGATTGTCAACTGGCTGGTGAGTCCCACGGGACTGAACTACAGCCACTTCCGCTATAACATCGGTGGCGGCGACGACCCGCAGAACCGCCACTGCACTCAGCACCATATGGCTAACGGCAAGGGCCTGCGCGCCGAGATGGAGGGCTTCAAGGATTTCAGCGGCGACGAGTACCACTGGGATCGCGATGCCGCCCAGCGCAAGATTATGCTGAAGATCAAGGAGAAGCGCCCCGACGCCGTGTTCGAGGCATTCAGCAACTCCTGTCCCTACTACATGACCTACAGCGGCTGTGTCAGCGGCAATAGCGACGGCGGCAAGGATAACCTGAAGCCAGAGTACTATGAGGAGTTCGCCCACTATCTGGTTGACGTGTGCAAGCACTACAAGGACGAATACGGCATTGAGTTCAAGACGCTGGAGCCGTTCAACGAGGCCGTCACCAACTTCTGGTTCGCCAACGGTCCACAGGAGGGCTGTCACTTCGACTATGCCTCGCAGATCAAGTTTGTGAAGGTGCTCGAGCCCATTCTGAAGGCATCGGGACTCAAGACGGTCATCTCGGCTTCTGACGAGACGAACATCGGTCTCTCCGTCGGGGGCTTCACGCAGTATCAGAACGCGGGCGTGCTGTCGAAGGTGGGGCAGTGGAACACCCACACCTATTCGGGCAGCAACGTCGACCGTGCCCACTTGGCATCGCTGGTCCGTCAGGCTGGCATCCCCCTCTGGATGAGCGAGACGGGGTCGGGCGGCAGCGGCATCGGCGGTAACCTTGCACTGGCTCAGCGCCTCATCGACGATATGCGCTACATACAGCCCGAGGCTTGGATTGACTGGCAGTACATGGAGGAGGCCAACGACCAGTGGTGCACCATTCGTGGAAGCTTTGCCAACCAGACATACAATAAGGTGAAGAACTACTACGTGCGTCAGCAATGCTCACGGTTCATCAAGCGTGGCTACGACATCGTCACCTCCCTATGCCCACAGTCGCTGGCAGCCGTCAGCTCTGGACGCGACACGCTGGTTTTGGTAGTGCTCAACGAGGGGGCAAAGGCAGTCCACGCCATAGACCTCTCGCTCTTCAGTGAACAACCCGTGCGCACCACCATCAAGGCCTATCGCACAAGCGAATCAGAGAGTCTGGCATCGGCTATCAGCAGCGTTAAGGTCGACGGCGACAAACTGACACTCAACATGCCAGCTCAGTCAATAACTACGCTGGTAATACCCATCGCAAGCAATACACCTGAGCCCGACGAGCTGATTGCCGACGGTATGGACTATCTCATTGTGCCGCGCAACGAGACGACGCGTGCTGTTACCTCAACCGATGGGAAGGTGACCATTCAGGATATTGACTATGGCGACGCCCAACGCTGGCAACTCACCCATGAAAGCAACGGCACATATAGCATGAAGAACGGTCTGGGACTGCTGCTCACCGCCCATCGCGCCAGCAACAGCTCGTCGCTGACGGCACAGAAGACAAAGACCAGCGAGCAGGGGTTCTATATAGCCCCGTTGGACTATCCGTATTTCAAGATTCTGGCCAGCCGGGGGCGCACCCACGGCTTAGACCTTAGCAACGCGTCAACCAACGCCGGCACTACAATAACCATCTGGCAGTATCAGGACAACAATGTCGCCCCGACACACCGGCAGTGGACGCTGATACCCATGAATAACCGCCAACAGACCGACGGCATCATCGAGCGCCACTCCACGCCAGCCTGCCACCAGCGCAACACAGGCACCTACGACCTCACTGGCCGCCGTGTCTGCGACAAGGCTCCACTCCCCAAGGGAGTCTTCATCAAGAACGGAAAGAAAATCATAATACGGTAATTAATTCAAGTTTCGCATGTGAAACATGCGAAACTTGAATAATTAATTGAGTATGATGATACGAAACCT
>Ga0247610_10002492_pt1 | contig 21185 bp, 20 predicted proteins | sample 174DNAGHGhighgp2_FD_193483 | JGI IMG/M metagenome (GOLD analysis project Ga0247610, IMG submission 193483) | Sheep rumen microbial communities from Palmerston North, Manawatu-Wanganui, New Zealand - 1742 DNA GHGhigh gp2 | ecosystem: Host-associated > Mammals > Digestive system > Stomach > Rumen...
ATTGACAGTCAATGGTGAAATCAACAAACTGTTGGTGCCCACCAATCCTATTTACGCTACTGACAGCATGGGTCGTATTGAATATAATGAGGCTGGTGATCCGATTATCGAATACGGTATGAACCCCGATGTCTCCGTGCCGCAAGGTATGATCCAATCTTTCTACGATGCCCCTGGCGGTTTCAAGGAGGAGTTGCAGGAAGTGATGTGGGCTTTGGGTGCTGAGTACAGCTACCGTGACCTCTTCTTCTTCCGTCTCGGATACTTCCACGAGAGTCCGTACAAGGGCAACCGTCAGTTTGTCTCTCTCGGTGCTGGTATCAAATACAGCGTTTTCGGTATCGATGTCTCCTATCTGATCGCTGTCAAGCAGTATCACCCGCTGGCCAACACGCTTCGTTTCACGTTGAACTTCGACTTTGTTTCAACGAACAAGAACGATCTGAAAAAGCAAGGCCGCCTCAAATAGTTAGTAGTTAGCAGTTAGCAGGTTGTACCAGACAGCCAAAGCCAACAGCTAACAGCCAAAAGCCAAAATTATGGATTTTCGCGTAGGATTTGGATACGATTCCCATAGATTTGCCCCCGACAGACCCTTGGTCATTGGGGGCATTGTCATTCCATACGAACTGGGGTTGGCCGCTCATTCTGATGGCGACGTGCTAATCCATGCCGTTTGCGACGCACTTTTGGGTGCGGCAGGACTTAAAGACATCGGTACCTACTTCCCGGACAACGACCCCACTTGGAAAAACGTGGACAGCACTAAACTGCTCGCCAAAGTGGTGGAGCTCCTTGCGGAAAGAGGCTGGAAGGTCAACAACTTGGACTGCACCCTGATTTTGGAAAAGCCGAAGATGAAACCGCATGTCGATGCTATTATCGGCAGGCTTTCCGAACTGCTGAAGGTCGAGTCCGACCGAATAGCGGTGAAAGCCAAGACCAACGAGAAGATGGGCTTCACGGGTGCTGGCGAGGGCATTGCGGGCACGGCAGCGGCCACGATAGTGAGAAGTTAGTAGTTAGCAGTTAGTAGTTAGTAGTTAGTAGTTGGGGGGGCGTTGTAATCATTTTCCGCTCTTCCGTCGATTGCATTCCTTGCACAGCATTTGGCAGTTTTCAGCAACAGTCCGGCCGCCCGCGTGCCACGGGGTGATGTGGTCGGCCTCCATCTGCGACAGTTCGAAATGTTGGCCACAGTCGGCGCAGATGCCATTCTGTCGCTCGTAGGCGGCTAATTTTTGCGCTTCCGTGAACGCCCTGATAGACAAGTACTTTTCTTTTCGTGTGAGAATGTACGGATAGATGCCCGTCTTCTTCGTCACATCGTCGTCCAAAATGAAAAATGCACTTTTTATATCGTATTGCGCCAAAAACAAACAGTTAATTGTATAAAAAGTGAATTAAAAAATATTTTTAATACAATATGTTTCGTATTAAAAAAACAGTATCTTTGCGGCGTTAATCTAAGTGCTCACTAATAGTCGAAAAAATGGAAGAGTCTATAAACACGAACCCCTTTGAAGAGGCTCGGCGATACGTGGCCAACGCGGCGGAAATCATTCAAAAGTCAAAGCTGGATCAAGAAACAAAGCTTTATAGGGACAAAAAATATGTCCGAATAGCGGGTGACACGCTTTGGAAGGGTTGTCTCATTGCCCTTGACGCTGTTTTTGGCGTGCGGAAGGGCAAAGGCCGTCCGTCCATCAAGAAATACACAGAAGCGGTCGCCAAACGCGACCAGAAACTGCTGCAGTTCGTAAATACGGGCTACGAGACCATGCACCTTGTGATGGGCTATGACGGCAACAAAAACAAAAAAATCTGCGATGCAGGTTTTGAGATTGCCAACACCATCATTGACCACTGCGAAAAATTGTATCCGAAACGGGTGTGCGCATAAGCGTGTACACAACGCTAAGGCGAAGATTCAGAATATTATACGCGCAGATACGCGAGATACGCGGAGATCATTTATTCCACCAGTCCCAACAGCTCCTTCGGTTTCTCAATGATGAACTTCGCGCCAGCTTCCTGTAGCTCCTTTAACGGCCGGTAGCCCCAGAGTACGCCCACGGGCGTGACCCCTGCGTTGTGCGCAAGTTGCATATCGGTGGCGGTGTCGCCCACATGCAAAGCTTCTGATGCGCTGCAGCCGGTCTCTTTCAGGATGTCAAACATGATTTGCGGGGCGGGTTTCACGGGGATGCCCTCGCGCTGCCCGATGAGTGAGTCGAACTGGATGCCGGGGAAGTATTTGACCATCAGCGGTGCCACAGCCACATGCACTTTGTTTGTGGCTACCGCAATCTTCAACCCACGGGCTTTCAACGCTTTGAGCAATTCTGTAATTCCCTCATAAACAGAAGTTTTGTCTTCCATGTGGATTTTGTAGTAATCTACAAATTCGGCTTTGCACTGTTCGATCTGCGCGTCGGTGCGTTGCTCCGCTGGCAATATGCGCTCAATGAGTTTGCGCACGCCGTCGCCCACAAAATAGCGGTAAGCATCCACTGGATGAATGGGAAAGCCGTGCTGTTCCAGCACATGGTTAGCCGAATCCGCCAAATCTTCCAGCGAATTGATGAGGGTGCCGTCGAGGTCGAATACGATTAGTTTCATTAATGGTTGTTGAATGGTTATTGGTTATAGGTTATTGGTTATAGGTTATTGGTTATAGGTTATTGGTTATAGGTTATTGGTTATAGGTTATTGGTTATAGGTTATTGGTTATAGGTTATTGAAGTAGTCAAAGGTCAATGGTCAAAAGTCAATAGTCAAAGTACGAGCAAATCAATAATTTCATCCTTCGTGACATTATGAAAATAGTCATTGATGTTCACGTCCGTAAGGGCATTGGCAACGGAATCTTTGTCCATTCGAGTTCCAATTAGCAGGTCCGCAAGTTCTTGCGGGTCTTTTTCGCCGAAGAAGTCGCCGAAGAATTGAAGGTCGCGGATATAGCCTTTTTGGATATCGGCAATCACTTGCACGGAGCCGCCCTTCGTCCGCATCTTCTTGTTCATTGAATACTCCGGCGATTTGCCATAGTTCCACTCCCAAGTCTGGTATTTGTTCTTCATGAGCTGCTCCACAACCGCCTCTTCTTCGTTCGTAAGATGCTGCAATTCAGTCATTTGATTTTGCTTCATGATGAAGTCCATCAAGTAATCCCTGAATTGCAAAACGGTCATGGGGTGTGGGAGATGTTCGGAAATGTTGGTCACGCGACTGCGCACAGACTTCACCGCCTTGTCATCGAATTTGCTCGGATCAACCTTGAGGGCGTTCGCCACATCTGACATCTGAGACGAGAACAGCAGCGTTCCGTGCTCCAACACACGGTTTTCGTAAAACATCATGGCGTTGCCGGAAATCTTCTTGCCGTCGATCACTAGATCGTTGCGCCCAGAAAACTCTGCCGGAACACCTAACGACTGCAGCGCATCCACAATCGGTTGCAAATACTTCAGGAAATCAATCTCCTTGCTACCAGGTTCAATGTTCTGGATGAACGAGAAGTTGAGATTCCCGATATCGTGGAAAACCGCACCACCGCCAGTCTGTCTTCTTACTATATTAACATGGTGACTGTCAACGTATTCTTGGTTGATTTCCGCCGCCGTGTTCTGGTGACGACCAATGACAATCGTGTTGTCGTTCTGCCACAACATGAAAACATTGTCTTTGGTTTGCTGCAACAGATACTCCTCCGCCGCCAGATTGTGGTACGGGGAGGTGCTGTTGAGGGTGATATATCGTATGTTCTCCATTTTGATCGATGAATTTTTGTCGATGAATTTTTGTTCGATGAATTTTTGTTCGATGAATTTTTGTTCGATGAATTTTTGTTCGATGAATGTTGGTCGATGAATGTTGGTCGATGAATTTCATCGTTTTTCATCGTTCATTCATCGCTCATTCATCGCTCATTCATCGTCTAAGATCAAGTCCCGCCATCAGCGTATCCGGCCGAAAATCCATCACCGAACGCATCTCCCCGGCCATGCAGAAGCCGCATTGGTTGCAGACGCCCGCGCTCTTGCCCACGCATTCGGGCAGGCGTGTGCCGTCGGGCAGGATGTAGTTGCACATCCAGCAGACCTTTTCAAACGACAGGTCCTTCATCCGTTTCAGTCCCGAGACGGAATTCATGATGGGCATCCGTTTCTTCTTTTGTTCTATCAACTTATCAATCAACTCAACACGTTTGTCCCAATCCAAAATCAGCGGATCTTCGTCTTTGAAAAAGGCGGGGGTATAGAAGTTAAAGGCGATGCTCTTGAAGGTAGGGTGCTCCTTCACAAACTGCAGCGTCTCCATCACGTTGACGTAATTGTTGGAGTCGATGACCATATTGGCACTCAGCGCTTTATGACCGCAGCTATCCACGTTTTTCACTAATTTGTCGAAGGTGCCCTGACCGCGCACGGCGTCGTGGTACTCGCTGACACCGTCCATGCTGACCCATATCGAGTTGGCCTTGAGTCCGGCGAAAGGCTGCTGTGCGTTGGTAGTGACGGTGGTGGTGAAGAAGCCGATTTCGTGTGACAGGTCGATAAGGTCATTGAGCCGCTTGTCGCCATCGCGCCACAAGGTCGGTTCGCCACCTTCGAAATCGACAAAGCGGGAGCCCAACTTGTAGGAGTAGAGCAGTTCCTCACGGATCTGGTCGTAGCTTTTCACCGTCGGGTGCTCGTGGTCATACACGCTGCAGTGCGAGCACGACAGGTTGCACTGGTTGGTGATGAACAGCACCGTCTGCAGCGGTTTGCGCCGTTTCAGGAATGTGGTCTGGAAATACCAGCTGCCTAAGTAGAATATCATCATTGTGGATGGATTTTTCAGGCGGCAAAGATACGATTTTTACAGTTAGCAGTTAGTAGTTAGCAGTTAGTAGTTATATGGGGAAAAAGTGTACTTTTGCGGGTTGAATTTTTAATGTCTGTTTAAAGGACAAAACAAATTTTGATTACGAATAATGAAGAAAGTATTTTTCTGTTTAACCCTAATTATGATAATGGTAAGTGGTTGTAAACAAGCGAAGAACGAGAAAACGGCGGCGGTGATTGACAAGGAGAGCCGCGAAACGCCCGATTTCTCGAAGGGCGTGATGGACGAGAAAATCCTCTGGTATCTCGGACGTTTGGGCGACGTGCAAGTCTCTCCCGACGGCAAGACGCTGCTCTACACGGTGACCTACTACGACTACCGCGTCAACAAAGGCAACACGGAACTTTACACCATGCCGGCCGCAGGCGGCGAGCCCACGCGCATCACGGTTACCAATGAGAGTGAGATGCAACCGATTTGGCGGCCCGACGGCAAGAAGATCGCCTATTTGAAAGCGAACGACATGGGCATGCAAATCTGGGAGGCCGACCCCGACGGCAAAAACGCCAAAGCCATCAGCGAAGTGGAGGGCGAAATCAACGGGTTCAGCTATGCACCGGACATGAAGCATCTCTGCTTTTTCCAGAACGTGCGTTTGGAGCAGACCATCGAAGACCGCTATCCCGACCTGCCCGAGGCCGATGCCATGATTTACGACGACCTGATGTACCGCCACTGGAACTACTGGGCCGACGGTACTTACAGTCATCTTATCGTGATCGACTACCCTTCCATGGATAACGCCGTGGATTTGCTGGAGAATCAGAAGTTCCACTGTCCGAACCCGCCGTTCGGAGGTATGGAGGAGGTGGCCTGGCTTCCCGATGGCAGCAAACTAGTTTATTGCTGTAAGAAGCTGACAGGTAAGGAGTTCGCAGAGAGCACCAACACTGATATTTACCTCTACGATCTGAAAACGAAGACCACGCAGAATCTGACGGAGTTCAACAAAGGTTACGACATGGACCCGGTGATCTCCCCCGACGGCAAGAAGATGGTGTGGTGGAACATGAAAACCGACGGCTTCGAGTCGGAAAAGCACAGTTTGATGATTTACGACTTCCAAACGGGTACCGCAGAGGATTACAGCACCGACTTCGATCAGGATGCCACCGGCTTTTCCTGGAGCGAAGACAGCAAAACGGTCTATTTCATCAGCTGCATCGAGGCCACGCATCATGTCTATAAGATGGATGTGGAATCGCGTATCATCGAACAAATCACCCATGGTGATTACGACTACAACACTGTGCAAGTGGATGGAAGTCAGCTGATTGTGACACGTACTACGCACGCGGAGCCTTCCGAAATTTACGCTGTCAACTTGAAAGACAAGTCGGTGAAGCAGCTGAGCTTCATCAACAAGGACGTTTTGGACAAGATCACACCGGCGAAGACGGTGAAGCGTTGGGTGAAAACCACTGACGGCAAGCAGATGCTCGTGTGGGTGATTCTGCCCCCGAACTTCGATTCCACCAAGAAATATCCCGCTTTGCTCTACTGTCAAGGTGGTCCGCAATCCTCTGTGAGCCAGTTCTTCTCCTACCGTTGGAACTTCCAGATGATGGCCGCACACGACTACATTATCGTGGCGCCGAATCGTCGTGGCGTGCCCGGTTTCGGCAGCGAGTGGAACGATCAGATCAGCTGTGATTATGGTGGACAGAACATGAAGGATTACCTCGCCGCCATCGACGATGTGGCGAAGGAACCTTACGTGGACGAGAACCGGTTGGGCTGTGTGGGAGCCAGCTACGGCGGCTTCAGCGTCTATTGGCTCGCCGGCCACCACGAAAAGCGCTTCAAGGCGTTCATCGCGCACTGCGGCATGTTCAACTTAGTAAGTTGGTACGGCGCCACCGAGGAGCTCTTCTTCGCCAACCACGACATCGGAGGTCCCTATTGGGCGAATCCGGTACCGGCGAGCTACAACATTTCGCCGCATAAGTTCGTCGGCAACTGGGACACCCCGATTTTGGTCATCCACGGCGGCAAGGACTTCCGCATTCCCTACACCGAGGGTATGCAGGCCTTCGACGCCGCGCAGATGCAGGGCATTCCGAGCCGTTTCCTCTTCTTCCCCGAGGAGTGCCACTTCGTCTCTACACCGCAGAACGCCATGTTGTGGCAGAGGGAGTTCTTTAGGTGGTTGGATCAATGGCTGAAATAATGGTTATAGGTTATTGGTTATTGGTTATAGGTTATTGGTTATAGGTTATTGAGGTTAATGGTTAACAGGGTTTGTAGAGACGTGCCATGGCGCGTCTCTACGAAACAACGATAAATAACAGGATGTCAATATTTAAGCGTATTAAGGATTTTGATGAGCGTGTTCGGGAGAAGATAGGCTGGAAGATTTTGGACGGCTATTTGCTTCGGAAGATGTTGGGCACGGTGGTGTTTGCTATCACGCTGCTGATGGTCATCGTGGTGGTGTTCGACGTGTCGGAGAACATCCAGCGTTTTCTGTCGCACAATATTCCGACCAAAGAGGTTATCACAGGCTACTACTTCAACTTCATCCCCTATTTTATCAACCTTTTCATCCCGTTGTTCACCTTCATCAGTGTCATCTGGTTCACCTCGAAGCTATCCTCGCGCAATGAAATCATCTCCATCTTCGACAACGGCATCAGTTTCAACCGAATGCTGGTTCCGTACGTTACAGGGGCGGTGATTATCATGATTATCTCGCTGGTTTTGGCCAACTTCATCGTTCCGAATACCAACCGGAAGCTCAATGATTTCAAGTATCAGTATTTTGGTCGGCGCGGGGTGAATACCACCTATCTGCATATCAAGAATTCCAAGAACAGTTACATTTTCGTGGAAAGATGGGACAAGATGGAGGGCGTTGGCTATAATTTCACTTACGAGGAGTTTGACAACAATTCTATCCGGCAGAAGATTTCCGCCCGAACGATCAACTACGACGAAGAGAACCAATGCTGGCAATTGCACAACTATACCCGTCGCGTAATCACCCCTCAGGGCATGGAGCTGATAATCGGCGGGGAGGAATTTGACACGGTGTTCAACATCTTGCCGCGGAACCTCTATCAGGATGCGTTCGTGAGCGAGACGATGTCCTACACCGAGTTGCGGCAGTTCATCAAGGAGGAGAAGATGAGGGGTTCGTCGCTGTTGGCCAACTATCAGATTGAGCAGCACAAACGTTTGGCTAACCCACTGGGTATCATTATCATGACGTTACTGGGCGTGAGCGTTTCGTGCCGTAAATCCACCCGTGGTGTCGGTGTGCACATCTTCATCGGCATGGGATTGGCCTTCTCGTTCATCTTCCTCCAGCAGGTGTCCACGGTCTTCTCCGTTTCCGGCGGCCTGCCCCCCGTCCTTGGCACGTGGCTCCCGAATATCATCTATCTGATTATCACGATTATAATGCTGAAAATGACCCCGAAATAGTTAGCAGTTAGTAGTTAGCAGTTATTCCTTGAGCAGTCTTAGCAGGGACAAAAGCTCAGTAGAATGGGGATTTGATTTATGCGATAAATAATATATTATGAAAATGACAACGATATTATTGAATGGAATGCGGTTTTATGCCTATCACGGCTGTTTCGAGGAGGAGCAGAAGATTGGCACGCATTTCGTTGTGGATGTGACGCTTACGTATGATGCGGAAGCGGCGGTTGCGAGCGATGACGTGGAGAAGTCCGTGAATTACCTGTTGGTGTATAGGACCATCCAGAGGGTGATGAACGAGCCGAAGCATCTCATTGAGACCGTAGCTGATCACATTGTTAGCGCTATCAAGAGCGATTTTCCGCAGGTACAGCATGTTACGGTGAAACTTTGCAAGTTGAATCCGCCGTTGGATGGCAAAACCGAGTACGTGGCGGTGCAAATGGAAGGATAATGGATAAAAGCAAGACCATACAGCAGCTTATCGAGCATTTTCGTCGGGAGAACATTCGGAAAGTGGTGATTCTCACCGATAAGAATGTGGACCGATGCCATGGTGCATATTTCGACGGACTGTCGGAGCATGTTGCCATGGACAAGCTGGTGTTGCGTCCGGGCGAAAAGACCAAATCCATCCGGACGGCGACACAAGTATGGGATTATCTTGCTGAAAAACAATACGATAAAGATGTTTTCCTGCTGAATTTTGGTGGTGGCATGGTCTGCGACTTGGGAGGTTTTGTGGCTTCCACCTATAAGCGCGGCATCCGTTACGGCAACTGTCCCACCACGTTGCTCGCCATGATTGATGCGGCGATTGGTGGCAAAACCGGAGTGAACCTGTCCAGTTTGAAAAACGGAGTCGGGACGATTTATTTTCCTGACATTCAGTTGCCTGCTGATGTTACTTTGCTGAAAACCCTTCCGCAGGAGGGATTGCTCAGCGGTTTTGGAGAGTTTGTGAAATACGCGCTCATCGGTTCAGCAAAACTGTTCGGGGAATTGTGCGAGTCGGACACTTTCCCTGAAATCAAGCAGGAATACATTGATTTTTGCATTAACTTTAAGCAAGATGTAGTCAGGAAAGACCCGAAAGACGAAAATCTGCGGCATATCCTGAACTTCGGTCACACGTTCGGCCATGCGCTGGAAAGTTATGCTGCCAAGATGGACAGACCGATAGCGCACGGCATTGCGGTGGCCCAAGGGCTCTATTACGAAAGCCTCCTTTCCGCCAAACTCGGGCATCTTCCGCAAGAGGATTGGCATCTGATTGCCGATTTTCTGACAAAACATTTCGAGATACCCGAAATCACCCCGGAATTTCTCGAAAAACTGCTTCCATATATGCAAAATGACAAAAAAAACCACGACGGTACTTTGAATTTTACGTTAATTGATCGTATTGGACATGCAATTCCTGATTGCCAATTATCGAAGTTGACCATTGCCCATTGACTATTGACCGTTAACCATTTAACCATTAACCATTAACCATTCAATAACCAATAACCTATAACCAATAACCATTAAAAAAAGATGAAATCGAAGGACGAAATAGTAAGAAACTGGCTCCCGCGTTATACGGGGATGCCGTTGGAAAATTTCGGACAGTACATTTTGCTGACCAATTTCCAAAATTATGTGCAGAATTTCGCGGATGTGACCGGTGCTGAGATCTACGGGAAGGAGAATTCAATGCAGTGCGCTTCAAGCGACAATATCACCATCATCAACTTCCAGATGGGGAGTCCGAATGCGGCCACCATCATGGACTTGCTGACGGCGGTGAAGCCCAAGGCCGTGCTGTTTCTCGGCAAATGCGGCAGTCTGAAATCTTATATCGGTTTGGGTGCCATGCTCTTGCCCATTGCCGGTATCCGTGGTGAAGGTACTTCCCGCGACTACTTCCCCGAAGAGGTGCCCGCGCTGCCCGCTTTCAACTTGGAGAAAGCTATTTCAGCCACTATAAGTAGTTATGGGCTAGAGTATTGGACGGGAACGGTCTATACGACTAACCGTCGCGTGTGGGAGTACGATGAGAGGTTCAAGGACTACCTCCGCAGCATCCGCGCCACGGCAGTGGATATGGAGACCGCCACGCTCTTCTCGGTTGGCTTCTACAATCGCATCCCCACGGGCGCGTTGCTGATGGTCTCCGACCAGCCGATGCTCCCCGAGGGTATCAAGACAGAGCAATCGGACAAGAAGGTGACGGAGAATTTCGCGCTCACCCACCTGAAAATCGGCATCCAGTCGCTGCAGGAACTGCAGAACAAGGGCATCTCAGTGAAGCATCTGCGGTTCGACTACTACGAATAATTTCAGGTGTGAATAAAAAATTTCCACCCCCTCTTGTTCATATCAAAAAAAAGTGTATTTTTGCCGTCCAATTTTAACGACTAAAAAAATATAATAATATTATGAAAAAAGACATCCATCCTAAGGAGTATAGAACCGTGGTTTTCAAGGACATGTCCAACGATTATGCCTTCCTGACCAAGTCAACGGTTAACACGAAAGACACGATTGTATGGGAAGACGGAAATGAATATCCGCTCGTGAAATTAGAGATTTCCAGCACCTCACACCCCTTCTTCACCGGTAAGATGAAGCTGGTTGACACCGCTGGTCGTGTGGATAAATTCCGCAACAAGTATGCCCGCCATTTTGAAGCTGGCAAATCCAAGTAATCCATATATTTTGTACTTTTGCTGACCTTTTTTGTAACCCGAAAAAGGTCAGTTTTTTTTTAAGTAATTGTATTGGAATGATTAAAGATATTATAGCTGCAGGCGGTTTTATGACAGGGGAGTCGAATGTTATCCCTATCCTGTCTGTGGAGGATGAGGTGAAACTCAGCGAAGAATATTTGCCGGAGGAGGTTCCCCTTCTCCCGCTGCGCAATACCGTGCTCTTCCCCGGCATGGTCATCCCCATCACCATCGGTCGTGAAAAATCGTTGCGGTTGGCTCGTGACTGCGCCAACTCCGACGAGCCCATCGGCGTGGTGGCCCAGCGTGACAACAGCGTGGAGGATCCCACCATCAAGGACATGTACCGCGTCGGCACCCTCGCCCGCATCCTCAAGACCCTCAATATCCCGGACGGCAATCTTATGATGGTCGTGCAGGGCGTCAAACCTTTCGAGGTGGGGCGCGTGGTCCACTCCCGTCCCTACTACCGTTGCGAAGCCCATCCGTATGCAACCAACGATTTTGATCCGAAAGTGATTGAAACGGAGGAGTTTAAGGCCAAGATGCTGATGATTCGCGAGACGATGGGCAACATCATGCAGCTGACACCCGGTACCCCGCGCGATGCGATGACGGCAATCAATAATATCGAAAGCAACGCCTTCCTGCTCAACTTCATTGTTTCCAACCTTACCCTGGATGTGGCGGAGAAGCAGGATGTGCTTGAAACGCAGGATATTATGGCCCGTGCTGATAAGGTGCTGGACATGCTGACCCATGAACTGCAGGTGGTGGAAATCAAACATCAGATCCACACCAAGTCCAGTCAGGAGATGGAAAAACAGCAGCGCGAATACATCCTGAACCAACAGATGAAGACCATCCAGGAGGAACTGGGCGGTCCTTCCACGGAGAAGGATTTTGATGAATTGCGCGAACGGGCAGCTAAGAAAAAATGGAATCAGGAGACGGCTGATCTTTTTGAGAAAGAGTTCAAAAAGCTGCAGCGGACGAACTATATGTCACCCGATTACTCGGTGCAGCTCAACTATTTGGAGCTGCTGCTCGACCTTCCGTGGAACGAGTACAGCGAGGATAATTTCGATTTGAAAAAGACGCGTGAGATTCTCGACAAGGACCATTACGGTTTGGAGAAGGTGAAGGAGCGCATTTTGGAATATTTGGCTGTTTTGAAGTTGAAGGGCGACATGAAATCGCCGATTCTCTGTCTGGCAGGCCCTCCAGGTGTGGGTAAGACCTCCCTCGGCCGCTCCATAGCGGAATCCATCGGGCGGAAATATGTGCGCATCTCTTTGGGCGGTGTGCATGACGAGGCGGAAATCCGCGGTCACCGCAAAACCTATATCGGCGCAATGCCCGGCCGCATCATCCAAAACATGCGCAAGGTTGGGTATGCCAACCCTGTTTTCGTGCTGGACGAAATCGACAAAGTCTCTGGCATGGGCGTCAACGGTGATCCTTCTGCAGCGTTGCTCGAAGTGATGGATCCCGAACAGAACAGCACCTTCAACGACAACTACTTGGAGACCCCGTTCGATCTCTCCAAGGTGCTCTTTATCGCCACGGCCAACAACCTCAACAGCATCCATCCTGCGTTGCTGGATCGTATGGAAGTAATCGACATTCCCGGCTATCTGGCTGAGGAGAAGCTGGCTATCGCGATGAAACATCTCATTCCGAAACAGCTGAAAGACAACGGATTGGATTCCGAACAGCTGACGATTCCGGAGGAGACGGTGAAACATGTGATCGAGGATTACACCCGCGAGTCGGGCGTGCGTGGTTTGGAGCGCACCCTCGCCAAGATTATCCGCAAACGTGCTGCCCAACTGGTGCAGGAGGGCACGATGGGTCCTGAGGTTAAACCTGAGGAGCTGAAAGAGATTCTCGGTTCCCCGATTTTCCAGAAGGAGAAAGCGCTCGATGGGGATGTTCCCGGCGTGGCCACCGGTCTCGCCTGGACGGCTGTCGGCGGTGAGATTCTCTTCGTGGAGGCCATCACCAGCGAAGGCAAGGGCGAACTCACTATGACGGGCAATCTCGGTGACGTGATGAAGGAGTCTGCCACCATCGCTTACGAGTTCTTGAAAGCTCATGCTTCCGACTATCGTATTAATCCTGAGGACTTTACCAAGAAGAAAGTGCATGTGCATGTGCCGGAAGGTGCCACGCCTAAGGACGGTCCTTCCGCCGGCATTACTATCCTCACCGCGTTGGTCTCTGCTTTTACGCAAGTCCCTGTGCGTAAGAAAATTGCCATGACCGGCGAAATCACCCTGCGCGGCAAATTGCTGCCCGTGGGCGGTATCAAGGAGAAGATCTTGGCGGCCAAACGCTGCGGCATTTTCGACATTGTGATGTCCAAGGAGAACAAGAAAGATATTGACGATATCAAGGAGAATTTCATCGAAGGGATGACATTTCACTATTTTGAATCGATGAAAGAGGCGGTAATGTTCAACTTTAATTGGAAATAAGATGGCTAATCCCTATTACGAATCGGCATTGACGGAGCGCGCGGGCGTGGAACAGCCCATGCAGGTGAACCCGAATTTCAAGCGGCATAGGAAAACGGAACTCACAGTGGATGATTACGTTAAGGGAATTTTGGACGGCAATCGCACCATTCTCAGTCGCGCCATCACCATGATTGAGAGCGAGAATCCCGCGCACATCGCGATGGCACAGGATATCATCGAACGCTGTCTGCCGCATTCTGGCAATTCGCTGCGCGTTGGTATTACCGGTGTTCCCGGTGTGGGCAAGAGCACGTTCATCGAGTCGTTCGGGGGAATGCTCACCTCGCAGGGACATAAGCTGGCGGTGCTGGCCATCGATCCCTCCAGCGAGCGCACCAAAGGCAGTATCTTGGGTGACAAGACCCGCATGGAGACCCTTTCCGTTGATCCGAACGCGTTCATCCGGCCTTCGCCCTCTGGTTCTGCGTTGGGCGGCGTGGCCCGTAAGACCCGCGAGTCCATCATCCTGTGCGAGGCCGCCGGCTTCGATGTGATTCTCGTGGAGACCGTCGGGGTGGGGCAGTCCGAAACCGTGGTCAAGTCCATGGTCGATTTCTTCCTCCTGCTCATGCTGGCCGGTGCTGGTGATGAGTTGCAGGGTATCAAACGCGGTATTATGGAAATGGCTGATGCACTGGTAATTAATAAGGCTGATGGCGACAATCTGCATAAAGCTCGCATGGCGGCATCGCAGTATCGTGCTGCCCTCAGGCTTTTCCCGAAAAGCGACAACGGCTGGGATGTGCCTGTGGAGGTCTGCTCCGCGCTGGAAAACTTCGCTTTGGACAAAGTGTGGCAGATTATCCAAGATTTCGTCACACTCACCCGTGGTAACGGTAGTTTTGAAAGAACTCGTAACGAACAGTTAGTCAATATTTTCTACCACTGGATAGAATTCACGCTTCATAACCGTTTTTACAATAATGATGCTATTCAGGACACCATTGACGAACTGATTCCGAAGATTCAATCCAAGCAGATTTCCCCATACAAAGCGGCGACCCAATTGACGGAAATGTCGTAGTCGTTTTCGCCACGATTTATCCTCTTACACATCCTAAAAAAATGTATCTTTGCGCGTTTAAAAAAATAGGTGAAATGAAACGTTTCGTTCTTTATAGTTTACTGAGTATCACGTTGTTGTGTGCGATGGCGCAACCCAAACCCATCAAAAACGTGATTCTGATGATCCCGGACGGCACCTCCACGAGTCTGCTCTCCGCCGCCCGCTGGTATCAAACCTACATGGATTCCACCAAAACTACTTTGAACATAGACCCTTACCTTTGCGGTTTGGTGCGTACGAACTCCTCTGACGCGCCTATTGGTGATTCGGCTCCGACCACCTCTTGTTATGTGTCGGGACAGCCTTCCCAAACGGGTTTCGTTTCCACCTATCCTGTGGCCACCGATCACGATTTGGTTTCGGTGGATGCCACTCGCGCCTACCAACCGTTGGCCACTGTCCTTGAAGCCGCTAAGATGTTGCAACATAAATCCACGGGACTTGTTTTCACCTGCGAGTTCCCGCACGCCACCCCCGCAGACTGTTCCGCACACACGTACAAGCGTGGCAAATATGGCATGATCGCCCCGCAAATGGCGCATAACCACGTAGATGTGGTGATGGGCGGCGGTGTCAGTTACCTTAGCGAAAATCTTCAGAATGATCTGAAAGAGAGTGGATATAATGTATATCTGGATGACATCCAAGGCTTTAGAAACTGTTCTGCAACTCCCGTTTGGGCGTTGTTTGGCGAAAGCTCCATGCCTTATTGGCTGGAGTCGGATCAGCAAAAGGTGCCTTCTATAGCCGAAATGACGCAAAAAGCCATTGATTTGCTCTCCCAGGATAAAGATGGCTTCTTCCTGATGGTGGAAGGCAGCAAGGTCGATTGGGCCGCACACGACAATGATGCGAAAAACGCCATTATTGAGTTCCTGGAATTCGACAAGGCTTGTGGAGTGGCACTGGATTTCGCCAAGAAAAATGGCGAAACGGTGGTGGTGATCCTGCCTGACCATGGTACGGGTGCCGTCACCATCGGCAATCCCAAGGCCAGTCGTGACGGGTACGACAAGCTGTCACTGAAACAGCTCATGAGTCCCATCGACGATTACAAGCTTTCCAACTGGACCATGGGTGAGAAACTCAAAGCTGTGGATACCACCGAGTGGCCGCAACTCTTTGAAACCTACTTCGGTTTCACCCCGCAACCCGCCGAACTCACCTATCTCGCCACCGCCCGAGACTACGACAAATCCTCCACACCCAAAGAGCAACGCACGGGTAACCTCTCCATGTGCAAGATGCTCAGCCAGGTGCTCTACGGTCGCACCTACTTTGGTTTCACCACCTTCGGCCATACCATTGAAAACGTATTTCTGGCGATCTATCATCCTCAAAATGATAGACTTGTGGGTGTTCCGACTAATATTGACGTTCACAAGTACCTATGCAGACAGATGGGCTTGACCGGTACCTTGGAGAAGCTCACCGCTGACATCTATGCCAAGCATGACCAGGTGTTTGAGGGTTATCAGATACAAATCGACAGTTTGGACAAATACAACTATCGTCTGACTGTCAAGAATAAGAAAAACGTGCTGGTGGCCAATAGCTACGATAACTATGTGATGGTCAACAAGAAAAGAGTTGATCTTAACTCCGTGATTGTCTATATGCCCATCAATAACACGTTCTATCTTCCCAAAGAGCTGAGAAGTTATTTGGAGACAAAATAGTCAAGACATAAAATTTTTTTAAGAAAATAGCGTTAAATCCGTTCGAAATAATAAAGCTAAACAAATATGGAAACTACGAGTTCAATGAATTATTCAGGCCCGAGCCAGAATGCCAATCAGGAGAATCCTTTGAAGAAATGGGTCATTATTTTGGGTGTGTTAGCAGGTGTATTCCTCTGCACCACTATCTATTTCGCCCGTTTCGCCAAACCGACGATAAACAAGGAATATGTGCAGGTTGAAACGAAAAATGCGGAATTGCAGGACGAGTTAAACGCTCTTTTGGCCGAACACGAACGTATCAAAGAGCAATATGGTGATTTGTCGGATCAACTGAGTGAGAAGGACAGTATCATCATGGCCAATGCCGCTGAGATTGAGCGCCTGATCAACTCCCAGGCCGACTACAACCGTATCAAGAAGCAGTTGGCCCGTCTGCAAAACATCTCTCAGGAGTATGTCAAGGAGATGGACAAGCTCTATCAAGAGAACCAAGCGTTGAGAGATGAGAACCAGCAGGTTCGCGCCTCACTGGAACAGGAAAAAGAGGTGACTCGTAACATGCAGAAGACCAACGATGACCTTTCGCAGAAGATTAGTAATGCAGCTACCTTCAAAGCGTATAACATCAAGAGTGCCGGCTATCTTGTGCGCAACAAAGGCACGGAAGAGCCGACCGAGAAGGCTAACAAGGTGAAACGTATCAAAACGACCCTCGTGCTGGGTGAGAACTCCCTCATCGAGCCCGGTCCGGTGAACGTCTATTGTCGTATTGCCATCCCTGAAACGGGCAAGGTGCTGACCATGGGCAGCGGCGACACCTATTCGTTCGTCCATAACGGCCAGCGTATGCAGTACTCCTGCAAAACCGTCGTGAATTATCACAACAAAGCGGAAAACATCACCATGAATTGGGATCTGATGTCCGATGACAAGGCCATCAAAGGCCAGTACAGCGTACAAGTCTATACGGACGACCAGTTCCTTGGCGAGTGTTTCTTCACCTTGCGCTAAAATAGTTCGTAATTCCTAAAAATCAGCAGGATCATGGTCAGTAGGCATTATTTGCGAATCAAGACAATGCAGGCTTTATACGCGTACAACGCCAACCCGAAGGCGCAGGTGCGTAGCTATGAGGCAGATATGGTGAAGGCGATTCACGCCTGTTACGAGCTCTTTTTGTGGCTCTTCGCATTGTTGCCTGAAATCGCCTTCTATAGGATGAAAAAATTGGAGAGCCTGAAGGAGAAGTATCATCCGACGGAAGAGGATCTGAACCCGAACATGAAGTTCGTCAACAACGCTGTGATCCGGCAGATGGAGACCAACAAGACCCTCCAGCAGCAGTGGCCCAAATACCACGTGCTGTGGGAGGATCATACGGATTTGATAGCCAAGCTCTATCGCGAGATTGAGCAACTTCCGGAATATGAGGTGTATATGTCCACGCGCGAAAACGACTATGCTGAGGACAAGAAGCTGGTGCTGACGATTGTCGAGAAAGTTTTCGCGGATAATGATCTGTTACACTGGTATTTGGGTGAGAAAAACACTCATTGGATTGACGACTACGATGAGGCGATGATGATGTTCTATCAGAACGTGAAGGACTTCAAGGAGAGCAAGGGCGACGATTGCAAAATTGTACCCCTGTTCAAGAGTGATGAGGATGAGCAGTTCTGCAGACACCTGTTCCGCAAGACGTTGGAGCATTCCGAAGAGTATGACCAGATGATCAAGGACAAGCTGCAGAATTGGGAGATGGACCGCGTAATCAGTATGGATATGCTGCTGATGGAGATGGCGCTCTGTGAGCTGCTCGAATTCCCGTCCATCCCTATCAAGGTCACGCTGAACGAATATATCGAGATTGCAAAGTGGTACAGCTCCGACAAGAGCAAGCTCTTCATCAACGGTATTTTGGACCGTTTGATCGTGGATTTGCGCGCCCAAGACCGGATTGTGAAGACGGGGCGCGGACTATATCAGAATTAATGATGAATTATGAATGCTGAATTATGAATAGATTTTGGATTATTACGGCAATAGTAACTGTTGGGCTTTTATTCGGTGGATGCCATCAGAAGCAGGCCAAGGAGGGTGATTTCACCGTGGATGATGTGCATATTCCGCAGACGGCGTCTGGTCTTTCGGACAAAGAAGCGGAGAAAATGCCGGTCATCTCGTTTGAAAAGACCACTTACGATTTTGGCGATGTGATTGAGGGAGAGCGTCTTACTTACGCTTTTAAATTTAAGAACACCGGCAAGTCCAATCTGATTATTTATTCTTCGGAGGCTACTTGTGGGTGTACGACCTCGCAGCCCCCGAAAGCGCCGGTTCGCCCGGGCGAAAGCGGTGAGATCACCGTCACGTTCGATTCTAAGGGGCAGAAAGGCAAGGTGGAGAAACGTATTTTGGTGGGTGCCAACACCTATCCTTCGGAGACCATTCTCACCATCACTGCGAATGTCTCTTCTAGCAGATAAATAGAAATTCAAATACAGTCTAACAAATAAACAACAAACGTATGCTGAACACATTATTACCTTTGATGGATGCGGCTCCTGCGGCATCTCCCGCTGGCGGCGGTTCCTCCATGCTTATTTTCATCCTGCTGATGATTCTCATTTTCTACTTCTTCATGATTCGTCCTCAGCAGAAAAAACAGAAGAAAATTGAAGAGGCTCGCAACAGTCTCCAAAAAGGCGACAAAGTGGTTACCATTGGCGGTATTCACGGCAAGATAGTCGATATCAAGGACTCCACCTTCACCATTGAGATCGCGCATGATGTGCGTATCGAGGTTGACAAAGCCGCTATCTCCTTCAATGAAGCCGCTCTGGGTAAAAAGCCGGCTGAAAAGAAAGAAGAGAAGCAAGAAAACGAATAAAAATGACTGAGAATAAATCCAGAGTGCCAGTGAAACTGCCTTCACTGGCCTTTATTGTATGTCTTTTGATTTCCATCGCCTGCTGGCTGCTGGTCACCTTGTCGAAGGATTACAAGATGACCTACGAGTATAAGCTGGTGTGTGACAACCTGCCCGAAGGCCGCAAGTCGGTGACCATGTCGGACACGGTTTTGCAGCTGACTTTCAACCAGAAAGGGCTCAAATATCTGACCAAGCCCTATTCCAACAAGGAAAAGGTGGTGACGGTGTCGGTGAGCGACTTGATCAAGCCGAAGAACAAGGTGACTGTATATACGTTCACTAGCAAAGAGATGTGCGAATTCCTTGCCGAGCACAACTTCGGTCCGGAGTTGGTGTCCGTCTCTTCACCTGAGGTAATCACCTTCTATTTGCGCTAATATGGTGAAAATCGGGCTGACTGGCGGTATCGGTACGGGCAAAACGTATCTTTCGACCCATTTCCGCGATATGGGGATACCGGTCTATTACGCTGACGATGAAGCGAAAAAGCTTTATCGTCAGTCTGCTTTTTTGGCGGAGATGCGTCAAGCGTTTCCCGATGAGAAGCTATGGCTTCCAGACGGTACCTTGAATATGACACAACTCTCCCAATCTTTTGACGATGAGGACTTTCTGCAGCGATTAAGCCGTTTCGTCCACCCGTACGTCATGCGCGATTTTGAAAAGTGGGCGGAAGCGCAGAATGCCGCGGCCGTCATCATGGAGTCGGCTATCCTTTTCGAGTACGATTTGGTCTCCTATTTCGACAAGATCATTGTGGCGGATGCGCCGGAAGCATTGCGTATTCGTCGCATTTTGCAACGCAATCCAAACCTGACGGAGGCGGATATTCGTCAGCGCATGTCGCGCCAGATTCCGCAGGAGGAGAAGTGCAGACGCGCGGATTTGGTGGTTTGCACAGGGGAGACGTACGCGGAAGGACGGAAAATGAGGAATGCGGAATTATGAATTATAAATAAAAATACCCTGCCATTTGGTAGGGTATTTTGTTGATAATGAGCGGAAAACGAGACTCGAACTCGCGACCCCAACCTTGGCAAGGTTGTGCTCTACCAACTGAGCTACTTCCGCTTGTGAATTCGGCGGCAAAAATACACTTTTTTTGATAAGGTTCGACAGTTGATGAAAAAAAATTTTTTGATGCTCCCTATCGGGAATTTTTTTATCTTTGGCGGCTCAAATTTTTAAAGGAATAATTATTCTAAGTATATGTCAGAACAGATAAAAGGGAAGATTTCCCAAATCATTGGTGCAGTTGTGGATGTCCATTTCGACGAAATGATCACGCTGCCCAACATTTACGATGCGCTTGAAGTCCCCAAGGAAAACGGCGAAAAACTTATTCTCGAATGCGAGCAGGATATTGGTGAAAACACCATGCGCTGCATCTCTATGGACTCCACCGATGGTTTGCAACGTGGTATGGAGGTGATTGCCACCGGCCGTATGATTACCATGCCTACCGAAAACATTAATGGTCGTCTGATGAACGTCATCGGCGATAGTATCGATGGTATTGGCAAAATTGAGTCCAAACGGCGCAATGACATCCACCGTCAGCCACCCACATTCGACAACCTCTCCACTACACAGGAGGTCCTTTTAACCGGTATCAAGGTCATCGACTTGATTGAACCCTATGCTAAGGGCGGTAAGATTGGTTTGTTTGGTGGTGCTGGTGTGGGCAAGACCGTGTTGATTATGGAGATGATCCACAATATCGCCAAAAACTACGGTGGCACGACCGTGTTTACTGGCGTGGGTGAGCGTACCCGTGAGGGTAACGACCTGTTGCGCGAAATGCTCGAATCGGGCGTCATTCGCTATGGCGATGCGTTCATGAAGAGCATGGAGGAAGGCGGTTGGGACCTTTCGAAGGTTGATATGGCTGAACTCGCTAAATCACAGGCTACTTTGGTTTTCGGACAGATGAACGAACCGCCCGGAGCA
>Ga0247610_10002493_pt1 | contig 21175 bp, 24 predicted proteins | sample 174DNAGHGhighgp2_FD_193483 | JGI IMG/M metagenome (GOLD analysis project Ga0247610, IMG submission 193483) | Sheep rumen microbial communities from Palmerston North, Manawatu-Wanganui, New Zealand - 1742 DNA GHGhigh gp2 | ecosystem: Host-associated > Mammals > Digestive system > Stomach > Rumen...
AAGTTATACTCTGATTCAGAAGGAAGTGTAGATACTTTAAATTTATAATCCTCACTAGTATCTATTGTTAAGCCTGAAATTTCATCCTCAGTAGCCTTTGCTCTTTCAATTTCCTCGTCAAGCTTTAGTTCTATTTCATCTTCTCTCTCTGTTGCTCTCTCGATTTCATCTTCTATCTTCTGGTCAAGCGCAGCTTCAGCTTCTTCTGCCCTAGCAATCTCAGCATCAATCTTCTCGTCAAGTCTCTGCTCTTCTGCGATTGCTCTTGCAACTTCATTGTCCAAATCAACTCTCAACTCTGTTTCTGCGCTAATTGCACGTGAAATTTCGTTGTTAAGTCCTTCCCAAAGGTCAGCTTCTGCTTGTTTTGCTCTAGAAATCTCATCTTCAATCTTTCCATCAAGTCTAGCATCTTCCTCTTCTCTTGTTGCTGCTTCTTCAGCCAATGCTTCCCAAAGGTCAGTATCACCAGAAATACGAGCCTCAGTTTCAGCACTTAATGCTTCAATGATTTCTGTATCGGCAGAAATCCTTTCCATCTTCTCGATGTAAATTTCTTGCCTAATCTCTGTATCAGCAGAGATTCTATCCTCTTTCTCTTTGATGATGACTGGAAGAACAAGCTTTAACAATCTCTCAACTACAAGGTCATCTGTGTTATATAAGTCTTGGCTGCAACCATCCTCAGTATAAACACGATATTCCACATTGTTCTGTGCCTCACGCTCAATTGTGATTGTCTCACACTCTTGGTCGTTCAATGGTTCAACATCATCTACTGGAACTTCTCCATCACATTCTGACTCACTCTCTTCAATGTTGAAATTAGTTCTCCAACAGTATGTGATTTCCTTAACGTCAACAGCTTCACAAGGATTCTCTACTACTACAGTATCACCCTCGTTCATCTGTTTCTTCTCCCAATAGTATCCATTCCATTCATTCAAGAACAATGCCTTTCTCTTTTCAAGAACCTCGCCATTGTTTACTTCTGCAAGCTCTGCGCCCTCTTGGTGTCCATCAGCAAGAATAAACCCTTCCTTCTTAGCATAGTTTGTCGCAAGCCAAATCTGACTAGTCTTAGGGAACAATATTGTCTTGTAAAGCACACCATCGATATATTCTGAATCGAAATAGTTACACCCATCATAATCCTTGACAAGTCTTACACTATAAAATGGTGATGGGCATTCTGCTTCTTGGATAACACCTGATTTCTTATATGAAAATTCCTTAATATATCTATCTTGTTCAGCATCACCATGAACGTGTGTTGTTGTCCAGAAGAATGCTTGTGCTTGGAATGCATCTGCTTGTGGTCTATCATAAGCATCAAGACCAACCATACCTGCTGGTAGGATTGCCATTCCATACTTGTCAACTCCAAGTGGAGAAATCTTCTTATCTTCTGGGAATTCAGATGTTGGGTCACTGATATAATCCTCATCAACATCACATGCCTCTTGCTCGAATGAACAACCTGTGGTTGGCTTTGTTGGATAACACTCACATGGGTCTTGCCCTAACCATCCACACTCTGACTTGAGATACTTACCTGCTAACTTACCAAGTTCAACGTGGCATCTTGCAGACTCATGGTTTTGGAATGCCTTACATGGTTCAATTGAATTTAAAAGTAAATCCCAATCTGCCTTAGATGGTACACGCCACCCATGTCCTTCTTCTGCAACATTTGCTGAAATTTTATCAAGACCAGCACCGTTGTAAAGATAGCCGTAATCGTTTACATACTCAACAGTTACATATCTTGTACCAAGCTTTGCAACCTCTGGTAATCTGCCACCATTTGTCAAGTCAATCTTTGCCTTAACTGGGGCATACATACCTGTCTTCTCAATTCCGTTTATTCCAAGTGGATGACTCATTCTGCCATCACCTCTAAGTGTACCGTCTGTGATAACTCTTGTAAGAACGTTATCACCTACAAGTTTCATCAACTTATCGGCTGTGACAATATCTGTGATTTTGAATTTCTTCCAACCATCTTTACCATCATACTCAATTGTAAGGGTAGTTCCACTTTCGCCACACTCAGTGTCAACGTTTAGATTGTATGTAACGTCAGTAAGGGGAACGATAAGCTTTTCACCATTGTTTCTTGTAAGTATAAGAGACTTGTTATTTGCATCGCCATCGTCATAAATGAACTCTGCACTCTTAATGTCCTCATCTTTTAATGACAAAAAATTGCTATCAATCTCATTAATGGTTAACTTACAGTTCTTTGTTACATCCTCTTCATAAGGGCTAATTAATTTGTAATAGTAAAGTCCTTTCATATTCTGTTAGTTATTATTTTGTAGTTTTATTTTAATAATAAATATAAAAAGTTTTTAACTTTTTTGTATTTTTATCCATATTTATGTGGAGAAATATATATAAACCATACAATTTTTATGAAACACCCAAAAAATTACTGGAAAGATAAAGGAAATATAATGGCTGAAGCAAGAAAGTACAAGACAAAAGAGGAATTCCAAAAAGTGAATTTAAGTGCCTTTCTTGCTGCTTATAGATATGGGTACATAGATGAAATGACGTGGCTTGTGAGGCAGAAGCAGCACAAGAAACATCACTGGAACTATGAGAATATAAAAAATGAAGCTATTAAATACAACACAAAAACTGAATTTTTTAAAGGAAATCAGACAGCTTATAGGGCTGCACTTAAATTGGGGATAATTGATGATTTCTTCTTGAATGACTATATACAATACTAAAAAAAAGAGCGTTAACCATTAACGCTCTTTCTTTTATCGTTTATATTGCCAACTCTTTTCATCTGGCATTCATAAATATTGCCTTTTGAGTCTAAGAACTTAAATGTCTTGCCTAAACTAATCGTATTAATTTCGTTAGACCCATTACCTTCATTGATAATTTTATTCTTCAATGACACTGCATATTTTCTAACAATTTCCTCTACGATAGTTCTAATCATAGGATAGTCAACTTGTGCTGACATTTGTACTTGAGGTGCATATTGTGGCTGCTGATAGCCCATTCCCTCATTAACCAACTGTCTAACATCTTGTGACTGCATATTAACACGTTGTGGTTGACGTGGAGTAGGAATATCCTCAGTTAAGAATGCTAAATCATCGTTACCACCTTGAGCACCGCCAAATGCTGAATAAAGGCTAGACTCATCAATTGGATTGGTAGAGAAAGATTCTCTAATTGCTGCTGGAACATTCATGGCATTTTCTCCCATCTTAGCCCCAACCATAGGTGCTTCTGTTCTTCTATTTCTAGGTGTTGTCATCAATTGTTCTGTAATAATATCACCACTCTCTAGAGAACTGTTAACACCGTCTCTAACACCAGCGGCAATCTTATCCAAAGTGCCGTTTGACTCTAATTGTATGAGCTTTTTAGCCCTAGACATCGCATTCTGCAATTTTGCTTGTTTATCTGCTGGATTTGCGTTTGCCATTTTATCTTCTGTTTTTATTCTTTATAAAATTATTTTCATTGAAATCAACATCGTTGACATCATAGAAATTTTCATCATAACTGTTGTCAACTGGACCAGATTCTCCTTGTGGTGGTCTTGGGGTTTGGTTTTGTGCATTTGCTTGTTGCAAAGCTCTCTCATAATCATCCCAATACTCATCAGCCTTCTCACCTGTTTTATCAACATTCCTAGCAAATTGAGCATATCTTTCACTATTTGGCTGTGATGTAAATACATTTTTCTTCCATTGCTGGTTTGCTGATATTGGTCCTTGAGCATTTTTAGTCGAAACTTTTGGCGCACTTGCAGCTTGTTGTCTTTCGGCTCTTGCTCTCTCCAATGGGTCATTCATATTACCAAACTTAGCATTGTCAACAAAAGTACCCATGCTTCTATCACCGACTCTGTTATATTCTCCATATGCATTGTCAGGTGTTGTGAAAAATTTTTTATTTCTCATAGGTCTCCAAGATGTGACCCTATCAAGTCTGAAGAACTTCCATTTAGGTGCTCCCCTTCTTGAATTACCACTAACTTGGAATGCCCTAACTACTGGGTATCCTTTCTTTGTTGTTCCTATTGCCATTGGTTGAATTACACGACTTCCTTTGGGATTCCCACCATTGTCTGGCATACCATCATCGTAGTTAATACGAACATGATACTTGTTACGAATGGCATCTAGAACCTCATCACTAGAAACATCTTCCTTCAGAAGACTTTTAATTATGTCGCATAATTTAAGACTTATCATTGTTATTCCTTATCGCTATATGGGTTGTATGTGACTGCCATATTCATTTCATTAAGCTGACTTTGTGGAGTTTCCTTGATACCTTTGTAAAGATTGTTAAATCTTTCTTGGTATTGGTTATCGACAATCAGTTTTTTCAATGCTTCCAACTTAGCTTGATTTCTCTTATTTGAGAAGAAATCACGTGTCTCTTTCATTGCTTCCAATTGCTCTTCCTCGTTAAGTTCTTTTTTAACCTTCTTACCACCAAGGGTGTCAACTCTCTTGTCAACCAACTCCATACCTATTAGTATATTCTTGGCAAGGTCATTCAACCTCTTATTGTCATAAACCATAATATATTAATTTTAGTCAATCATTCTTATCCGCAGTTTGAATTTGGACTACCAATCTGCTGACCAACGAAATACTGACCATCATTAACGTTAGCTGTTGTATCTACAAGTTTTGCTCCATAAGGAAGCTCCTTATTGTACATAGAAATAGCCATTGCCCTTTCACGACCACTTATTCCGTTTCTACCTTTAATGTCATAGCAACCACCGCCATTCTCAGTGTCAAAGTTACTATAATCAATTCTTGTCGTTGGTTTTGTACAGTCTGGTAAGTAGTGAGTATGTCCTCCATGTCCAGTACCCTTACCTTGTGCATCACCATCACTCATTGCATCTTTATGAGTAGCACCGTACTGATTTTCAATGTTATAATCACTACGAGTTATCTCAACGTGTCTTTCGTCCATACCCCTTTTCTCAAGGCATGTCTGACCATTCTGAACTGTATTTGCCATATTCTCTATAAATTTTAAATATTTTATTTTAATAATAAATAGTATTTATATACTTTTTATATCTTCTCTTTTGGCTGCTGCCTTTCTTCTAGAATTTTACTATAATTATCGTATTTTTCTTTAGCTTTATCTCTTTTTTTCTCTATTTTTTTAATTTCCTTTTCTGAAAGTTCTTTTTGTTTTTTAGCCTTTGATTCTTCTTGCTCTTTCAATCTATCCTCATAAGAAGAAACCTTAAACTCAGTTTGGATAAGATACTCAGCATCCACAAGTGTCTTGGTGTACTGCAAGTCTCTCTTCCACTCATTTCTTAAAAGATGAGTATTCCTAGCTTCCATACCAAATCGCTCAAGACAAGTTTGACCTGTATACACACGGTTTGGGTCATTATGTGGTGCGGTTTTCTTAGTACCTAGTACTGATTCAATTGCATCACCTATTTTATTTAATGTATTGTTTAATGTATTTGCCATGACTTAACTTAACGATTTGTCTTTCTGTTATATAAATTTTTTTCTTTGATTTCTGAGTATGTTCTGCAATTTTGTCTAATGATTTAGTTCCACCTTGGATAAATATTGAGCATATCGGACCTTGCATATGATAGACATCTAATGCTCTATTAACTAAGACCAATACTTTTTCTGGCGGCAAATCTTCATTATATTCTTCTATTATTTTAAAAAGTGGTCTAGTTCCATAATCAGTTACAGCGAAATGTCCGTCTGGCATTGTCATCCAATCATACAACCCTTGTTCTTCAAGCCAATTTTCACAAGATTCATAATTTGGTTCTATTTCAATGCCAAAACGATTATTTGCATAATCAGCAATTTCGTAAGAATCAGAATATTCTCTGTGTCCAGCAATCGTTGAATTCACTTCCAATATTGCAGTATTTTTCATTATGATTCCCATCCATTGATAAACATATTTAGCTGGAAAATTAATTAGTTTTCCGTATTGTGTAAACTCTCTCAATGCCTTTGCATACATATCTGGATTAATTAACACTCCCCAATTTTGTTTTCCTTTAGGGTTTTCAAAAAAATCATCTAGCACATAATTAACATCATACTCTTCCAAATATTCATAAAATATGTGTTCTTCATCATCCAAAGATTCTTTAACAACCCTATTTTCCGCAGTAACCGTATATGTAATCTTACCACTTGGTGTCTTAATTGTTTCAGGCTTTGTATCCGCAGGTTTCAAGTCTGCGTTTGTAGTTGGTTTGGGTGGCTTAACCGCCTCTACTTCCTTAGTTCCCCTTGCACGTTCAATACCCTTTCTGTATATATTAGCAGCCAATTCTCCACCATTTAATTGGTATTGAATGCTGTTCTTGGGCAGTTTATTCATTCTGTGCAATCTCACCTTCGCATCATTAACATTAACGGAATCTTGTTTAATCTCCTTTCCGTTTGTTTGTGCGTTTGCACCTTTTTTGTTATATTTTTTGTCACTACCCAAAGACTTCAGAATCTTACTTCCAGGAATATTCTTATCCAAGTATGGTTCATAGATTTTCTTCATTGCTTTGAACACATTCTTGGCATTCTGCGGAATTGGTATTTGTTTTTTAGTTACCTTTGCTGAGTCTTCAAATATAATAGCCATCTCGATTAAATTGTATTTGATGATTTTCTACCGCCAACACTACCCCATTGCTGTGGAGTCTGCTGTCTTGAGAACTTATCGGTGTTAATTGGTTTAGACATCTTCTCTTCTCCATCTTGGTTTGTTACAACAGCTTGGTTTGTAACCTCAGAACCAAATCTAGAAGTGGTATCATTACCATCTAAAAAGATTGAATCCCCAGCACTTTCGAATAGTCTGCTAAACTGTGATTCATTCAAATTTATTATTTTCATAATCTATCTGTTTTTATTATTAAATAAATATTTATATATTGATAAATAATGCGTTACAATGGCAAATTTAAAGGTAAATAACTATCATAGATTGAGATTAAGGATTAATAAAGATGAATATTGGGATTTCTTTGTTAATAAAGACAGTTATGGGTATCATGTAAATAATGCCGATAACTGCTTAATTTCATACATAGACTTGGCGCATGCTAATTGTGATGACAGTGGATGGATTAAAAGTGAAAATGAGTATAGTTGGGATGATGCATTGTCCATCGGCTATACATTATATAATATAACATATACAGGGGTTGATAACGGATTATTCACATTTAGAAAAGATAGAATAACAAACAAGGATTTCTTAGATATATTTCAATCAAATAAATTGGAAATCACTGAAAATGACACAAGATTAAAGCTACATGCTGTTAGCGGTAATACATTACAATATGAATATCCATTACATGCTGAAAACGGTTATGTTATGTTCAATGGAGGTTTCTATCAAGGGTTCTTTAAAACAGAGTGTGATAAATACCAAGTATTACCAACTAAATTCGATGATGGTGACACATATAACCTAGAGTTTACATTGAAAAAATGTGATTTAGAAGCTGAGTCAACAAATACACTTAACGATAAGTATCCAGATAATAAGGGTATTTTTTTCTACATCGGAACTAGGGCAGAGAATAAATGGATATATGTTTACGATAAAGAAGATGTAGATAACTTGGAAAACTGTTATCAATTGGGCATGGATGATTTCGTTGAAGATGGCGATATTGATAAGAAAGACCACATCATTGGTAATTTCTATGACCTTGACCCAGAATTCTATGAAGACCCACCACTAGACATAGACGATTATACAAACTTCAATTACTACGATGAAGAACTATATGCTAAAGATTATTGTGATTGGGACGAAATGTTCGACTATGTTGAGGTACAGCCAGTAGAAAAACCAAAAATTATTGATGAAAGCGAAGACCATATCAATATGTCTTCTTGGTGCTGTAACATTCCAAAGGGTGAAGAAACCATACTTAGCCCATACTTTGTTGGATGCGGATGCCCTGTTAAGTATAAAAAGAAAAAAGTAACACAAGAAGAGGAAGAATTTCTAGATGGCAGTGCTGCATTTGGTGAAGGCGATTATATAGGTGGTTGGGACGGTATGGGTGACTTGGAAGATTGCACAACATATGTTGAGACAGAGTTAAATATAACTGATTTCCAATATTATACAGACAATGGATTTAATCTTTCCGAAGCACATTGGTACTATTTCTATACTGATAACAAGTATATGATGTTCGATAGGACAAAAAGTGGTAAAACAATTAAAAATTGGGTAGAAGGTACGCAATATATGTATTGTGGAAGAAAGAGCAATTTCAAGGGAAATCTATTCATTTTAATGAACCGAACAAAAACAGGCTATACCGTCAACACAATTGATACTTTAAGAGATAAAGATGCTAACTATTATAATCCTTATAAGGATATATATAATAATGCATTGGCATTCAGAATTACAGATAAAGGAGAAATTGGATATAGACTATTGACTGTTGACTGTAATAAGGAAGAAAGAGATAAAACATTAATGGTTGAAGGTTATTCATTTGAGGGGGTTATTCCAGATTGCGAATGGGTAACAGTTAACATCAGAATGTCTTTCTTGAGTGGAGATAAAATGAAACTTATGTTTTATGTGAACGGTAAATTAAGATATGTTTCAAAAGAACTACCAAGAATAGAATTGAGGGCATTAAATGAGATATATGAAAAGCAAGAAGGTGTTCCTTATAATATATCAATAGGTGGTGGAACTCAAGGATTGGCTGAAACAATACAGTATAACTATATGTTAAATCCTACTAGAGTTTATCCAATAGAAAAATATTTCGCAGGAACATTCATTGGCTATATGAGTTCATTTAAAATTTATAACTGTTTCATGGAACAATTAACAATCGAAAATAATTTTAAAAGAGAGGGTGCTAAAAAATAAGCACTCTTTTTTTATTTTACTATTGATTAATAATTTATCATTGTTATTTTTTAAATAAAAAATATGGATAAGAAGATAAAAATGTTAGTTATACCATCAGACCGCACAGGTGTTGGTAAGTTCCGTTCTGTTGACCCTCACGTATATATTGCAGAGCACTATGGTGATGAATTCGACATTGACATTGTTTATAATATGCCTAATGGTGATTTGGAGACTTTCTTAAAGCAATATGACTTAGTTCATATCCATAAACAACTAGATAAACAATGTAAGATTATTGATATGATTAAGTTCCTAGGTATACCAGTAATTATAGATATTGATGACCATTTCAATCTTGGAGAAGACCACCCAATGTCTCTCACAGCAAAGAAAGAAAGATGGCACGAACCAATAGTTAACCACCTAAAGAGGGCTGACTATGTTACCACAACAACACCTATTTTTGCTAAAGTTCTTAGAAAGATAAACAAGAATGTAAAAGTTTTTCCTAATGCAATCAATCCAGAAGAGCCACAATATGCAGTTCCTAAGAATCCAAGAGAAGATAGATTAAGGGTTGGTATTATATGCGGTTCTTCACACTTGAAGGATTTACAACTTCTTAGTGGTGTTGCAGGAAAAGTTAATTTGGATAAGATACAGTTTGTGTTATGTGGATTTGACACAAGAGGTAATAAGACAATCTATAACAACCAAACTGGAGAAAAAACAACTCGTCCAATAGAACCACAAGAAAGTGTTTGGTGTGATTATGAAAGGATTTTCACTGATAATTATAAGACAATCTCACCAGAGCATAAGGAATTCTTAATGAAATACGCAGCTGGTGTTGATGACCCATTCACAAATGAACCATATCGTAGAATGTGGACTAGAAACATCAATGACTATGCAACACACTACCAAAACGTTGATGTGCTCATTGCGCCATTGAAAGAAAATGAATTTAATAGCGTTAAATCAGAACTTAAAGAAATTGAATGTGGATTCACTCACACCGCATTTATTGGACAGAATTTTGGTGCTTACACAATTAACCTAGTTCCTATGATTGAAAAGGGAGGTAAAATTAATGAGGAAGGTACAGCACTATTGGTTGATTCATCAAAAAATCATAAGCAGTGGGCTAAATACATCAATAAGCTTGCTGACGATGCAGATATGTTAAAGAAGCTTCAAGATAATCTATATAACTTTGTTAAGGATAGATATTCACTCGCTGAGATTTGTAGACAGAGAGTTGAATTCTATAAGAGTATTGTAAATAAAGGGTAATTAAAAAATGGGGATAGAAACTAATCTATCTCCATTTTTATTTATTCTCCCTCCAATGGTGAGAATTCACTCAAATCCATTTATCCATTACAGCACAATATTATCTATTTTTGCCATCATATAACAACTCCCATTTATCATGGTCAATGACTGACCATGCTGCTGAATATAGTTTGAAATAGTTTCTACATTTATCAGCATAGTGATGAATATGGTTTTGAAGTGACCAAGATGCACCAGTATTAACCAAAATATTTAGGTTTGCATCCCTATCAAAATATATTGTAAAACTTGGCAACATTGCATAGTCCATCATTGCAACATTTTTCTTCGCTCTTTCATATACTTGTTGGAACTCTGGTCTTATGTTGCTTATATCAACCAAATTTGCAGCATATCTGTCTTGACTCCAAAACTTATTAACCATTTCTGGTGTTACGTCTTCATACTTAGCAAAAGCGCAACATCTTGGTTGTTCTGGTCCTGCTTGTTTTATACTTTGAAGCAATTGGTCTATCGTTGGTGGCTGCTCGCCTTTTTTAACTCTTAGCTTCTTCAACATTGTAATAAGGCTACTTGCATCCCTCACTGGAAGACTATTATATTTTTCGTCATATGCTATTCCACGTCTTTTACACAACCCTTGTATATAGTCATTTTGAAGAGACGTACCTTCATACATTTCGTTCAATACTCTATTCACAGATTCCTTTATAATATTATGTAAATCTGACTCTGTTAATCTAACTATTTTTTTCATATTCAAATACGTATTTCTATATAAATATTCTATGAAAAATAAAAGGGTAGGAAATACCCCACCCTTTGCTATAATTTTAATCCCAATTGTCGAGAATTTTAGTGATTAATGGATTTCTTACGATGTCTTCTCTCGTAAATTCTGTAACTCCGACTTCATTTAAGTCTCTAAGATGCGACGCTGCATATTCCAATCCACACGCAGACTTCTTATTTACGATGTCTCGTCTGTTTACTTGTTCACAATCCCCAGTGATTATTACTTTACTGTTTTCACCTATTCTTGTAAGTAAAAGCTTCATGTTTTCTTTTGTATATTGTTCAGCCTCATTGACCAATATTAAAGAGTCATCAAATGTCTTTCCCAATACATAGTTAATAAATTCATACCTAATATATCCACCATTTATTAAGTTTTTAGCCATTATTGATGGGTCTCCGTTACCACTATTTTTAAGAATCTTAGAAATGGTTTCCTCATCACATTCTTTAAAAGGTCTTGTCTTATCCTCAAAATCACCTTTTAAGTAGCCCAAGTTAAGGTCAATACCACCTGCTGGTGCTGTAGGAACTATCATAATAATGTTGCTATACTTGCCTTCCTTTAATTCTTTAAGAGCAAATGATAATGAAATGTAAGATTTTCCAGTTCCTGGAGAACCAATACCAAAACAAATCTGATATTTCTTATTTTTTAAAACATTAAGGAAATCTTTTTGCTTTTCGTTTTTGCACTTGATGTCAAGTTTAAAATTCAAAGCTTTTAATTGTGTCACCATTCCGCATGATGTTAAATAATTGAGAGCGCTGTCCCCCTTCATCTTGTTTTCGATGAATTCGATTTCGATTTCATCCAAACCCTTTAGATTTTTCTTTTTCCCCATAAAGTTTTTGTTTTAAAAAAAGCGCATAAACCCTTTCAAGGAATATGCGCTTCGTTCTTATTATTAAAAATGTAGTTTTATTCATCATTCACTAATCACTTTAGTATAAATATCTGAATACTTGTTAATAAATCTAAAATATTATCATAAAAAATTGACATTTTCAAAAAAATTCTATATCTTTGCAACATAACATATAAAAATTGCTAATATGATTTTTGGAATGACTTTTTTTGGGACCACTTGGATTGCTATCAGTATAATTCTAGGGGTTATTTTTTTATTCTTGCTAGGTATCTTCTATGAAGATGACATAGACGATGATGGATTTATCGCATTAAAAGCAACCATTGCTGTTAGTGCGGCAATATTCTGGCCTTTTGTGATTTTCATTGGCGCTTGTGTAGGAATTGTTGCGGCCCCTATTTTCCTAGGTAAAATAATTAGAAACATCATTAAAAAAAGAAAAAAAGAAAAGGAAGAAAAAGAAAAATTTTTCAAACAGCTTGAAGAGTCAAAGAAAAAAGGTGGGTAACTCCCACCTTTTATTATGCATATCTATTATTCAAATCGTCCACAATGTCGAAACTAAGCACGTCATGGTGAACAATACTATTCATACCATATTTAATTCTTACATCTACATAATATCTGTTAGGAATTAATATGTTGGTATCTATCACATAGTAATTATTTGTAAAAGCTTTATTTATTTTATCCCATTCAATTACATCTATCTCCCTAGTTCCATCTTTAACATACACCCTAATATCCATACTATCCAATAGCTCATATGTGTTATAAGTATAAGATGGTCTTCCGTTAATAATAAGCTTTCTAATATCTCCACGCTTAATCTGCTCCTTCTCCTTAATTCCACTAACCATTGGATTATATGTAATATTATCTGCTTCCATAGAATTTCCTATGTTGAAGAAATTAGGAGTGTCTTTAAGCGTAAAATCAAGCTCTACAGCGTCTAATTCTACTCCTTTGTACACCAACCCATTCCATGTATCATAAAGCATTGTATCAGCCTCAAAATCTCCCTTAGAGAGTAATACATCTATATAGTAGATACCCTTTGCAAACTTCTTTGCTTCTATTTCTTCCATAAGCATACCGCCATTACCACGAATAACCTCATCTTCGCCATTTGTAATGGTAACAGTTGGTAACTTATCCAAATCCTCTAAACTATCTCCAATGGTGCAATATAGGTATAATCTATTCCTCTTATTAAGAACAAAATTAGACCTATCATCAGAAACAACATCATCATATCTAGTTTCTACAAATGGTTCAAAGAATGTATTTGTCTTATCGGTAAGCCATCCCACATAATTCTCATACTCGCTATCGCTTGCTTCAAGCATTGGAGAAAATGCCATACCAATACCATAATTCTCTAAGTCACCATCAAGAAACTTATTAAATACTTCTGTTATATCAAAATTAATACATTCATTACCATAGTCAAAATGTTGCCTACCAATTACAATAGATGTTTCATCACCTGCTGCCCACTTGTCATATTCTTGTGATAATCTATCATTCGTATAAACACCTTCCTCATCCCACTTTAATCCGTTTTGACGTTGGAACCAGTTGCAACCATCTTCAGAAACTAATCTTTTTGGGTCAATTGGTGCTGGTGAATAATATCCAACATTGAAATGGGTTTTCGTATAATTAAATCCCTTTCCTCTATCCCAAGGCTTTGGAATAAGGAAGAAAATTATATCAAAAGATGCCGCACGAATTTTCTTATTATCGTTAATTGAACTTGCCTCACAAGTATGTAACTGAGTCATGTCAATAGAGCCAGCATTTGTGATGTGCAAAGTGTGTTTCATCTTTGCCTTATCTATCATAATCCCATCATCAATAAGTTTCTTAACCTTACTGTGGTCGAAATAAAACAATGCTCTAGATACAACTGTATCATGCCCATACACCAATTCTGATACTGGATTCAGTCCAGTATTAATTTTAGAATTTGATACAATTGTGGTGAATTTACTTATATATGTCTTATATACCATACTCTATATAATTTATATATAAATATAAAAAAAATCAAGTTTGCAACTAGTGCAAACCTGATTTATTATGTTTAAGGTTCAGTATTAACATTTATGTAGTTAATTATTATTATTATTTTATTATTATATAAATATTATTTAGAAGTTAATAATATAAGAAAAGAAATATAATAAAGAAAAGAAAAATATTTTATTAATAAATTTGATTTTTTAACATTTTTTATATATCTTTGCATTGGAATTAAAAAATCTTAAAATTATGATTACAACAGAAACTAAAGAAAAAAATTTAAAGTTATTCTTCAAAAAGCTTTCTCAACTAGGTATTGAAACAGCTTTACTTGAAGACAATTATGGAAACGAAATTATGAATGGTAGTTTTACCAATTCTAATGAGTTTGGTAATGCATATGAGGGTTCATTGCTTGAAATTGTGTTAAAGACGTTAACCCCATACGCAATTAAATTGAATGAACTTTTACCAGAAGAAAAAAGAGTTGACAAAAACACATTAATAAAAATCTGTTTGCTTCACCAAATAGCAAAGGCAGTAAGACTTATACCAAACGACAATTCTTGGGAAATTGAAAAAAGGGGTCTTGTCTACAAGTACAACAGTGACCTTCCATCAATCAGAACTGGTCTTCATTCACTAATCATTTGCCAAAATTGTGGTATACAATTCACATCGGCAGAGGCAGAGGCAATGACTGTTAATGATAGGGATTTAACGGATGACCAAGCAAGATGGCATTCAAGTATTATGGCATCAATTATTAGGCAAGCAAGTGAATTAACCTATTTAACCTTAAATGATAGAAAGTAATGGATAATGAATTTTTTGAAAATCTAGACAAAAAAGATTTTATAACATATGCAAAGGAAGCAATTGGTCAAATTCCATTGGAAATTAAGCTTAAAAAGTTGGATAAAAACGCTGTAATTCCAGAGTATGCACATGACGGTGATGTTGGTATGGACTTAACAGCAATTTCAGTGGAATACGACAGAGAACATGACATGTATATCTACCATACTGGTCTTGCATTTGAAACTGACAAACATTATGGAATATTCTTATTTCCAAGAAGTTCAAATAGAAAAACTGATGCTTATTTATGCAATCATGTTGGAATTGCTGACTCAGCAATCTATAGGGGTGAGATAATTCTTTGTTTCAAGAATAGAACATCACTGGATGTTAGAGCAGAAATTGAAAAAAGCAGATGCTTAATATCTAGATTATCTTACGAGCAATTTACAACTAGCAGTGGTGATGGTATATCATTTAACTGGCCCCATATTGCAAGGGAATCAGAAAACTGTGGAAATTGGGTTTATGATAACCCAATGCAGTTTGCTCCATATAAAGTTGGAGAAAGAATTGCTCAAATGGTTGTTCTACCTTACCCCAATGTAAAAATAAGTGTGCGAGAGGAACTTTCGGAAACTGAACGTGGCTCTGGTGCTTTTGGTTCAACAGGTAATTAAATGAGTATATTTGAAGTATTTTTTTGGTTTTGCAAAGAACAAAAAATAATGGACATCATGTTCAAGATGTATAATGAAAAAAAGCTTGGAACATGGAAATACGATGGTATTTATGGTTCTTATTTTCAGCCAATGTCTTTGAATGAATTTTTAACGAAAAGAATGCTAGCATTTGGTTTTACAGATATATTTTGGGATTTACAACCTAGAAATAAAAGTCTTACTGAAAATTTGAGATATAAAAAAGCTAGGAGTAAATGGAATGCATTCTCAAGAAATAATATTATGTTTTCTGATGATTTTATTAAAATTGGTGATAGAATAGAAGCAAGTAACTCATGGGGTGTAATATATCAAGGAACTGTAAGTAGTTTCCCAAAAGATTTTTGCGGTTCGTTTAGAATAATAACAAATGATGGTAGGGAAATTAGTGCAACCATATTTGGTTGTTCAACAATAAAGGTTAATGGTATAGAAAAGAAACCAGAATTTTATATTAAAAGAAGAAGGAAGATTTATGGGGCTAATAAAAAATAAGATATACTATACCTATGAAGATGTTACTATAATGCCAAATGTGGTAAGTTTAGTAGAACATAGGTCTGAATGTATACCATTGGATGAAGAAGGTATGTTACCATTATTTACAGCACCAATGGATACTGTAGTAAATAATAAAAACTTTGGAATGTTTGAGAATGAAATGATTCATGCCATTCTTCCAAGAACTGAATCATTAGATGCAAGAATAGAAAACTCTATTAGAGGTAGGTGGTCAGCTTATTCTCTTACTGAATTTGAAAAAGTTTTTTGTAACGAGTTAGAAAAACTTGATGAGAAAAACAAGATTAAGGCTCTCATTGATATTGCAAATGGACACATGAGTAAGAGTATTGACCTAGTTAGGGCTGCTAAAAACATTTATGGTGATAACATCATAATAATGGTTGGTAATATTGCAAACCCTAAAACTTATGCTGAATATGCTAGAGTTGGTGCTGACTATATCAGAATAGGTATTGGAAGCGGATGTGGCTGTCTTTCATCATCTAATACTGGTGTACATATGCCAATGGCAACTCTTATTGACGAAACAGTTGAAGTTAAAAAGTCATTGAAAGGTGAATATAAAAAGTTACCAAAAATAATTGCTGACGGTGGAATAAGAAACTATCGTGACATTATAAAGGCATTAGCGCTTGGAGCAGATTATGTTATGATTGGCAGTGTATTCGCTAAGATGCTTGAGTCAGCAGCGCCTAAAACTGCAAACAGTGATGAATGGCTCAAATTACCTATAGAAATAGAACTAGAAGATTTAACTGATTTCACATTCGATAATGTTGGATGGAAAGCAAAATATAATGGAAAGAAAATATTCTTAGGAGACATTAGAGCTACGTTCTATGGTATGGCATCAAGGGAAGGACAGATTGCATTGAATGGCGCAAAGACTAAAACTAGTGAAGGCATAAAAAAAACATTACCAGTTTTATATACAATGCATGGCTGGTCAACAAATTTCATGGATTATCTTCGTTCTGCAATGTCTTATTTGGGAGTTAAAGACCTAAATGGGGTCAGAGATTATGCAAATGTTATAATCAATTCACAAAATGCTGTTTCTGCTGTTAATAAATAAATTTTAAAAAAGGGTGTCTAAGACTTGATTCTTAGGCACTTTTTTTTATTTTTTATAAAAAAATATGGAAACTAAAATAACTGTTATTTTTTGCTCTAAGAAAAATGGTGAAGAGAATAAAGCGTTTATTGACCATTTGAAAGATACATGCGGTTGCGATTTGAATGTTATTTGTGTTCATAACCCAGATGGAGTATCACTCTCTAAGATATATGCTGATATGACGGTAAACGAGGATATTGAGACAAATATCATTATATATATTCATGATGATATTGAATTTTTAAAAAAAGGTTGGGGTAGCGAAATATTGAGGCTATTCAACGAACATGAAGATTACGGAATCATCGGAGTTGCTGGTTCTGCACAATTTGACGAAAATGGTGCTTGGTGGAACTATGAAAAGAAATTCGGACAAGTTTTACACAGATGGGAAGGTAAATCATGGCTCACTGCTTTCTCCCCTCTTCTTGATAAAGATTTACAAGAAGTTGCTGTAATTGATGGTTTGTTCATTGCAATACACAAAAAAAGAATATCAGAGAACTTTAGTAGAGAGTTACAATCTTTTGATTTTTATGACATTTATTTCTGTCTAGCAAATTATTTTAAGAAAAAATGTAAAATTGGAGTTACGACAAATATAAGAATTGCCCATAATTCAATTGGCAAATTAAAAGATTCTTGGTATGAAAATAGAAAAATAATAAATGAAAAATTTGGTAATAAATTTCCAATAGATGTTGATAAAAAATGAAATTAGAAAATTTATCATTAGAAAAAGTATATGAATTATATAGTATCGTCAAAGAATTTTGTGGAGAATATTCTAAAATGACTGATAATTATGCTTTAACAACTGGAGACAAAACTTTTGAAAATATTCCAGAAGAATTTAGGTCTTTAATTGAAACTAGACAAAAACTAATTAGTTATAAACTTAAATTAAATGACTTGATTATAAATAAAATAATAAAAACTATGGAAAATAATGAATAAAATTAAAAAGTATTTTTTAAATCTCTGGTATGGACTCCCATTTGGTATGAAAGCTGCTGACACAGAAATTATGGGTAACAAGTCAGTAGATGATAATGGAGTTACAATACAGCAAGAGGTTTCAGACCAGAGAGTTGCAAAACATTTGTTGAAAGGTGAAGTTACTCAAGAGGTAGAGGAACTAAGATATAGAACATACAAGGTTGCTGATGAGTCAGAGAACTACAAATATCTAGGTAATGGTGTTGCAGTAAAAGAAGAAAAGGAAAAAAGACCATTAGATAGAAAAAAACATAAATTCACACAAGATAACGAAAATATATGCCAATCAGTATTGGATAGCTTGAAGCAAGTAGGAAACTATGGTGTGGAGAAATATAGGTTTGAAATTGATTATGACTCACTTGTTAGATTTAAGGTGGAGAAATTTGCAACAAAGGTAGATGTTAATATAAATGATGAAACTGGTGTTATCGAAACAACACTGCATTTTAATACAGAGCCAGACCCATATGACGGAACATCAAAGCCATTCATTAATGAGATTGCTAAGTTAGTTAATGTTAAGAGTGAATACGAGATTAAGAGAAATGAAATAGCATCATCAATCAAGAATTTCTCTTTTGTTACATACAAGGCAACCAATGAAGATGATTTAGTTACATATAGTTTCATTAATGGCGGTAAGTTCAAGGATTTTGAACAGAAGGGTTATGAATACCTTATGACATTGACTTGGGATGAATATATGAGAGTTCCGCTTAATTTAGAGGCTAAATATTATTCTAAAACTATGGCTGAGAAATATGATAGGAAGGAGAGAAAGGATAATCCAGTTTCATTGGCTGAAGTTGAAAGAAAAAGATATTGTTCAGTATGTGGTAAGGAAATGTCAGTATATGACGCAGACATACAAGAAGCAAGTGGTCAAGAACCAGTTTGTAAAGAATGTATGGAAAAAACATTGAAATAATAACATAATTAATTATATTTTATATGATAACAATTGGTGTAGAGTTAAATCATGTGGTTAGAAACATCAACAAGCAAATTGTAAAATATTATACAAAGGAATATGCACCTGATGTTGACCCAGACGATATAGATGATAGAGAAGATGTTTTGAAAACATTTGCTAAGTTCGATAGCAAATATGAGAGGAATAATTTCTTATTCATAGATTATCCTTATGAGATATTTGGATGTGCTAGTACAATGGAAAAGAAATTAGCAGTAAAAATTACAAATTGGCTTACTGACATTTCAAACATCGAAGACGAAGATATTAGAATCATTTTCTACAGTTTGAATGAGGAAGCATTAACAATTCAGTCAACATTCTTTTTCTTGAGCAAGATTGGTACTAGAGTAAGAAAGGTCATTTTCCCTAAGACAATAGAAGAGGTTTGGGATGAATGCGATGTTGTGATTACTGCTAGAGACGAATTCTTTGAAAAGGAGATTCCAGAAGGTAAGAAAGTTGTATTAATTAATAGACCATTCAATAAGGACTGCAAAGATAAGGCATTCTTAAATTATGATAATTTGAGTGAAATAATCACTGATGAAGAGTTTTTTAACAAATTGAAGTAATGAAAAATAATACATTTATTTTTGATGTCAATAAAATAACCGATTTTGTGTTTAGTAATCAAAACGAAAGGACGAGTGATGTAGAAATTACTGAGAATTACGTTTATGATACTGAAAAGGATAAGATGATGCCTAATACAAGAGAGGTTAAAGAGGTAAAGGTTAACGACTATACAGGACAAAATACAATTCGTTATGACCTTGTTAAAACATTTATAGAAATCCTAGATGCGGTTGAAGACCCAAAGGTTATGTCTCTAGGACAACAAATCACATATAATACGATGCAAGCGTATGAATTAATAAAAGATATAAAAGACAGTGATAATGAGTGATAAAGATTTAAAAGTTATTGAAAACATTGAAAGAGAGATTTCAAAAATTGATAAGAAAGAAAACAGAATCTACTTTTTCGTAATCGATACAAAGGGTGTACCAAGTGGTAGCTTAGAGTATATCTACAACCTCGCACTGATTCTAAAGGAAGAGGGCTACGATGTTAGTATGCTTCACACAGAGGAAGAGTTTGTGGGTGTTGGTGCATGGCTAGATGAGAGATACGCAAATCTTCCACACTACAATGTAAACAAGGGAGAGGTTGGAACATCACCATCTGACTTGCTGTTTATACCTGAGATTTATTCACAAGTTATGAACCAAACAAAGCAGCTTCCTTGTAAGAGAGTTGCAATTCTTCAGAACTATAATTATTTGGTTGAACAAATGCCTTATGTTGCGCAGTGGGGTGATTTCGGTATTATGGAAGGTATTACCAATTCAGATTACCAAGCAGCAGAGCTTAATGAGTCTTTCCCATATGTAAAGCTTAGAAAGGTTACTCCATTTATTTCTAAGGTTTTTGGTAAGACAAACGAGCCAAGAAAGATGGTTGTAAATGTAATCTCTAAAGACCAGTCTAATATTAAGAAAATTGTGAAACCATTCTATTGGAAGTACCCAATGTTCAAGTGGGTTTCATTCAAGGAGCTTAGAAACTTATCTAAAGAAGATTTCGCAAAAGCTTTACGTGAAGGCGCAATCACAATTATTGTTGATGAGGACGCTAGCTTCGGTTATGCTGCACTAGAATCAGTAAAAAGTGGTTCGATTACAATGTGTAAGGTTCCAGAGACTGAATTGGATTGGGCTTCAAATGAAGATGGTACTCTTCCAAACTGTTGCGTATGGTTCAACGATTATAGCACTTTACATAAGCAGTTGGCAAGCGTAGTACGTTCTTGGATTATGGATAAGGTTCCAGCTGTTCTTGAGGAAGAAGGTAAGAAGGTTCTTGAAAAGTACTCTTACGATAAGACTAAGGGCGAGTTGCTTACATATATTAATGATACTCTTGGAAAGAGGAAAAAGGAAATGGAAGAGTTAATCATCCAGATTAAAGCTAAAAAGGAAGAAAAGTAATATGAGAGAATTTATGAAATATCTAGGTGAAAAAATTTGCTTAGACAAGACAATATTAGTTCACAATTATAAGGATTTTCAAAAAACCGAAAAAGGTAAAAAAATGATTGAAACATACATTGATAGGTGGAAAAGGTTCGGTT
>Ga0247610_10002495_pt1 | contig 21169 bp, 29 predicted proteins | sample 174DNAGHGhighgp2_FD_193483 | JGI IMG/M metagenome (GOLD analysis project Ga0247610, IMG submission 193483) | Sheep rumen microbial communities from Palmerston North, Manawatu-Wanganui, New Zealand - 1742 DNA GHGhigh gp2 | ecosystem: Host-associated > Mammals > Digestive system > Stomach > Rumen...
CCTATGATACAAAATACTTTTTTTATGATCCATACCTATAAACACTTTATAAAAAATTTTATATTCTTAGTATTTTTCTTTTTTCACTTTGTCTATATAATCATTAATCTTATCTGCGTTATTCTCCGCAAGTAGCATATTAAAATTATTAACTATATTGTTAATGTTTCCAGCCTCTGCGCTGCTGTTTTCTGTTATTAGTTTTTCAACTTCTCGCAAGTCGTTAATATCTGATATACAAATATTTTCGATTTTTGATACGATGCTTAAAAACTTCGCAAACTCTGAGAATGTTAATTCCGTTCCTTTGTAATTATTCACGTTTTCTATTAAAACATCGATTATAGCGTTTATTAGTTGTCCTTTTTTGTTTATGCTCTGATTTATCCGGTTTATTTCCATTATCTTTATTTTGTTGTTTAGTTTCTTTATTTGCTGCGCGTCGTTTTCCAGCTTCTTATTTATCCGGTTTTCCCACTTATATTTATAACTCCAAGTTCGCGCTTTATCGTAGTCAATACCATTCTTTTTTGATAATTCTAATAAATTGCGCTTCATACCCATATTAAGATACTGTGTAAATAGTTCAAAGGCTGCGGCGGGCTCTTTAAGCCCGTCCCGCCGGTATGGTGTCTCCCATATTCTTAAATTTTCTGTTGTCTCCTTAGTTGTCATAGTAATACATTTATATTAGTCTCCTAGCTTTCTAGCTAATTATTATTTTTCCCGTTTTTCGTCATCATACTTTGCAGCAGCTACCAGCTCCGCAAGTTCAAACTCTAATAAATCAATAAAAATATTAATAGCATCAGCTTTAACCGCAGCAGACGCAAAAAAAGTATTAAGATTAAACTGCGGGTTAAATGCCTTAATACTATCATATAATACTTTTAATGTTTCGCTTTCAATGTTAATATTAATATTATCGTCAGCAATAGTTGCTGTTATGTCATCTTTAAAATTTTTCATAATATCACGTTATACTTAAAAATTCTTTTATCTTATTCTCATTTAAACGATGTATATAAAAACCTTTTACAGATACAGTTGCTATAGTTATCATATCTTTATCTTTTTTATATCCAGTTACTACATTATTATTTGTTAGATGCTCCGGATCATATGCACCGACAGCGTATAATTTATTAATTTCTGACTGCTGCAAATACTGTTTATATGCCTTGTTAAATTTTCCGTGTGCGGTGGTCGGTTCTTTTTTTCTAATACCCTTAATAAACTGGCTGCCTATCTGCAAAGTATTATTATCTATTGCCTTTGCAGCAAGTTTATAATAATGTCTATCAGGTGTTTTTAATACTACGTTTAAATTTATTGCATCATTAAATAATTCTGCTATTTTTATATCGTTGCCGTTATCGTGTCCGGCTTCGTGGTTTAATTTTTTTTCAAAGAATAAAGCCGTATTGTCTCTTTTTAGTTTCGCGTTCTTAATGCTTTCTAATGTATATGCTACGGCGTGAGACTTGTTAAAGCTATAAGTCTTATGATATTCTTTAAATTTTTCTGCTAGTTCTTTATTGCAGCCGCCCCGTATTAGCTTATTATATAAGCGTGTTATTGTTTCTTGTTTTTCTTTTTTGTCTCCGCGCGGCTTTCTCAGATAATCCGCTTCTGATAGTGTTAAACCGTATTTAGTGGCGTCTATCATCATATCTTCTTGAAATATCCATTTATCATTACTATTCGGTCTTATTAATGCAGTAGCCCGTATTAAATCGTTAAAAGTATCTATACTATGATGTTTCAAATACTGCTGCGCACTATAGCCCGTAAATTGTGAAATACCCACCGGATACGCTTTAACAAACTTTGCTAACTCGTCATACTCCGACTTATCTAATACAACGTCTTTATTTATTTTACTGCTAGACTCCGCCAGCAAATCGTATTTAATGCCGCCCCGTGCCTCTACTTCGTTTAAATCGCAGTCTGTTATTATTTCATTATCCTTTGATAAAGTAACGGGCAAATATTTTTTAAATGGCTCGGTCGATAATATAACGCCGCCAGCGTGTACACTAGTATTATATTTCAAATTTTCAACACTAGCAGCCGGATATAATTTTAAAACATCTGCAAGCTTTACGCTTGTTATGTCATTTGCAGCGTCGCGTGTTAATTTGCTGTAAGTCATAACTTTAGCTATATACTTATACTTTTTTTCAAGTGCTTTAAAAACGGCGTCTTTTTTGTCATCAGCTATATTAATATCAATATCAGGCAACAATGCAGTATTAATTTTATCTGCCTTTATTGCCTTTTGTATACGATCAGGATTTAAAAAACGCTCGAATAATAAATTATATTCTAGCGGGTCTATTTCGTGAAAACCTAACAAATAGCAAACTAAAGAACCGACGGCAGACCCACGCCCGCCTATCGCTCCGCTAATATCTTTTATACTTTCTATTATTTCATACAATAATATATGATAGTCCGCTATTTCGTCTTTTATAATGGTTAATTCTTTTGCTAGTCTCCGCCGGTGTGCATCGTCATCTATATTAAGACGTTTTAACTTGTCGTAACAATAGTTTTTTAGCCAGCTTCGCGGGTGCTCCGGCTTCGGTATATGTAAAGAAGTTTTAATATTATAACTTTCTATACTCTCTGCTATTTCCTTTGTAGTCTCCGCAAGCTGTGCGGGTGCACTTGTCATAAAACTATTTTTGCTGCGGGGTGCTTTGCTGTTTTTACGGTGCGCATATTTTATAGCCTGCCAGTCATCATAATTTTTATAATAGTGCACGTCCCCCGTAACTGTCGCGGATATACCCGTATCATTTGATAATTCTATTAGCAGCTTGTTTAATTCTCTTTGTTTTTCTATTCCGTTATATTGTAATTCTAGATAGAATTTATTAAATATAGTGTTATATGTTATTGCAAGTTTTTTAGCTTCGTCATACTTACCAGATAATAATAACTGTGGTATTTCGCCAGCTATGCAGCCACTAAGTGCTATAATGTCTGTTAATAAGTGTTTGTTTTCTATTAAATTATCGTAAAAGATGCCACCATTAACGTATTTGTCATTTCGTTTATATCCGTTCGCTTTCATATATTCAACGCTTTTATTATGCAATTCTAATAAATCGTTATAGCCCTTATAATTTTTTGCTAATAATACTAAATGATAGCGGCGGGGCGTTATATATGCTTCTACTCCTAAAATTGCTTTTATGCCTTTTTCTTTGCATAAATTATTAAAGCGATACAAGCCGTTAAGTGTCCCGTGATTAGTTAAAGCTAATGCAGTTTGTTTATTTTCTATTGCTGCATCTATAAGAGTTTCAATACTTAATGCGCCGTCTCCGGTGCTTTCGTCGGTGTGGCAATGCAAATTTATTAAGTCGGTTGTTAATTCGTTTTCATTTATCATTGTTCTTATCTCTCCCAGTAATTGCAATTATTTATTAATTCGTCGCTGATTGTTGCGCCCCGTTTAAAGTATTCGCTTAGTTTTATTTTCTTTTTCGTTTTTACTGGTTTTAATATAGTGGTCGTGTTTGTTGTTTTCGCAGTTTTTGTTTTTGTTTTTTTATGATCCTTTTTTTGTGGTGTGTTAATGGTTGCTGCATCAGGAATATTAATATTATTGTTTTCTGGTGCATCAGCAACTATAATATTTTTGTCTTTGCCTCGTTTGTCAATAAAACTAAAATCTGTATCCGGCGCAAACTTCGGACGGTCTCCGCCTAATTCGTTTAATATGTCGTCTATCGTGTCCCCGTTGGTTTCTATTGTCTCGACGTGTCGCAAATGATTCAAGGCGTATTTTATGTTTGAGTCTTTTATTTTTACTGTTATATTGTCTATGCTGTTTGCGTTTATTACTTTGCTAATGTAGTATACTATGTTTCTTTGTGTTGTGCTGTCGGGTATGCGGCTTAATATTTCGTTGTTTTCTAGTTTGCGGCATAGTTCGCTGACGTTGTTTATTTTGTTGTATAATTTTTTATTTCCAGCCTTTAAAAGTGCTTCTAAGTCTTTATAAGTAAATAATTGTGCTTCTTTTCGTGTTTCCGCTCTTTTAAGGTCTTCTGTGTCATAGTCGGGCGTTGTATCCATTATTTCAAACTTTTTATTTTCGTGAAGCCATTTAATAATTTGATATTCTGTTTTAGTTATCCGGCTTGTTTTAACACCGTATAAGTCTATAAAGCTTGTTAATATATCCGTATCCGGTATATAATAGGTTTTACCGTCCGTCCCCTTTACTGTTGTTAAGCGCTCTATTTCTAGCCAGCAATAAGCTTTAAATGCTTTTATAGTAGCTTCTACTTGTCGGTTTACTGCTTTATGCTGTATAAGTAAATCTTTTATGTAGTCTCTCCAATGATCCACTATAATTAAATTAATATCGTTATACTTGTTTAAGTTATATAATATGTGCCCGCGTATTAGCTTTGTTAGTTTCGTTATTTTCTTATTCAGCTTCTTTTGTCCCAGTTCCTGCTGAAACTCTGTTATATTATTAAATTCGTGGTTTCCTATATATATTATGGTTGAACGGGTCGCTAATTGTTCATCAAAGTACGCCGCAGCGTCTTTTGTCGTTGTTATTACTTGCGCAAATCCATCTGTTTTAATTGTTAATTCAATTGTCCCCGTTATGTTATCGTTTGTCTTATTTACTACCTGATAAGTATAAGCGCCTTTAGTTATTAAGCTTTGATAAGTTCCTAATTTTTCTTTCTGTATTTCAAAGCCTTTAAAGTCTCCTTTATCTCCGACGTCTATAATTATTCGGTTATATGCGTTTTCTCCTTTTGTTTGTACGTATCTTTCAAATGCTTTATCGCTCTGGCTATCAATATCTTTAATAAACCGGCTAGGTATTGCAAGTTTCACAGTATCAACTAGCGCGGACTTGCCGCCGCTACTAACGCCAGTAACAACAATATAGCAACGGTTAATGCCTAATATTACGGCTATATATTCAAGTAATAGTTTAGCTATATTTTTGTCCTCGTTAAGCAACATATTATTTAGCAGTTGTTTTATTAAGTCTGTTATGCTATGTGTCGGTTTTATTTCTAGTGTCTTAATATTGCCCGTGTTTGCTGCAAATTTATTAGCTAGCTGCATATTATACAATTTTTTAAAGCCGGCTTCTAGTTCTTTTATTTCCTTTGTAACTGTTGGTTTTATTCGTTCTATGTTTTCTGCTTCTGCTTCTAGTTTGCCGGCGTCGTCATACTCGAATATAAAGCTTATTTCCTCGCTGGTGCATTGTAATATATCTATTATTGTTGGGACGCCGTAAGCGGTTGTATATTCTTTTAAGCCCTCGCGTATTATTGTTTTATGCTGTGCAAAGTCGATATTAACACGGTCTGCAAGTTGGATAAAAAAATTATCCAAATCTTTATCATTAAATTTTAAATGATTAACTAATATATGGCTTGTAGCTAATATTAAGTCGTGCCGCCTATTGTCTGTATTATGCCAATATTTTGCATACAATTCTATTAACTTGTCTGTTATGTCATCAGCAATTACAGTATTATCAAGCTGTTTATTATCGATGCTTTTTATGTCCGAATAATAAACACTTAGTAACGCTTTTTTATAGACTTCGTCAATTTCTGCTGCTATTATGTTTTCTGGCGTGAAGTCATCAATAGCACATTGATAAATTTTTGTCTCCGCTGCGTCCTCGATATATGCGAAATGCAATATATTATTATATTTGTGTTTCCTGATGCTACCATTAAGGTATAAGTTATTAATATTATAATATTCGTTTCCTTTGCTTGTTGATCCGTCAAGCTTTGTTATATAGCCCGCGTTTTCTGCTGCTGTTATAATTATTTGTTTGATGTTTGTTACTTCTGCCAGTTCGTCGAATGCTGCGCCAGCATATATATTAGTATAATATAATCTTTCATTATCTGCGCCACCCTTTGCAGTATCATTAATAGTTGTATTATTTTTTATGCTGCTGCCGGCTAAATGTATATAATGCTTATCTTTATTCGTGAAAACTTCAACAAGTCCCGCCGCTGTTGCCCCGTCAGGTGTTAAAAATTTATCCTTTAAATCTAACTGTTTTTTATTTATGATGTTGCGGGGCTGTTTTAGCCATATGTGCCGTTTATCGCTTGCGGTCTTATCTATTCTAAATTTATCAGTCTGTTTTTTTAGTAGTTTTATAAATTCGTCTGCTAAATGGTTTGCGGTGTCGTGTTTTTCTTTCGTATACTCCGCAGTTTCTGTTGTCTTATCTTTGTTACTGTATCCGTCAAAGTCTATGCAAATATAGTTAGTGTCTTTTATATTTATTGCTATGGCTTGCGTGCCTATGTTTAATACGTCATCGTTTAGATTTATTTGCTTTACTTTGTTTTTTGTGTTGGTTTTGGGTTGTTTGCCTACCATTTCAACGAATATATTTTTATCTTTGCTGATGCCCGTATTTTGTTTTAGTATCCGGTTTTTTATTATTTCTGGTTTATCGTTTCCAGTCAATAGCAGCACCCTCTTTAAAGTATTCTATACGCGTAATAGCTGTTTTTGGGATTGTTATATATTCTCTGCTGGTTTCTATCTCTATTGTTTGCTCGTTTTCTGTTATGTTGTTTATGTCTCCAAATAGATAATAGCGCCCGTCTATTAATGCTATTCTTTTTAGTTTTCTGTATGTGTCTATCATTTTTTTAATTCTCCTATTATGATTTTTTTCTTATTTTGTTTTTTGTTTGAAGTTTCAATATTTATTGAAAAATGTTTTTTGTGATCCTTTTTTAGGACTTCCCGCAGCAGCAAAAAAATATTATTTTAAAAAATTGTTGCGTTCCAGTTTTTGCATTTTTTCGTGTTTTTCTATTCTCGCGTCTCCGCCGGTTATAAGGTTTGTTATAGGGCGGAAAATCATTTAATTTTCTTTCTTGAAGTAAAACCCATTAAAATTAATTCTAAGCTTTTTTATCAATTTATTTTTAATTTAGTTTGATTTAACATATAGAAAAAATCGCGTTTTTGGCGATTTTTACATTTTCCGAAAAAAAATAAAAAAGTACATCTATATCTTTTTCATTTTTTTACACCAGCAATACAAAGCATATAAACAATATACAAGCAAACAACACTATTATTATATCTTTGTTCAAAAACTGAGTATGCAGCTAACCAAGCCCGCAGACGCAAATAAAAAAACATAAGATAAGATGTAAAAAAATAAAAAAAAATAAAAAACATAAAAATAAAGAAAAAAGAAAAAATAAATATAATATAATTTATTTATTTATTATATTATATTATTATTATTCTTATATTATATTTTAATGCTTTTTGCTTTCTTATTTTCTTATATTACTTGCTGTTTGTGTGTTTTGTGTTTTTGGTCTCTTTTTTGCTGTATACTCGGGGCGGGTTTGTTGCCCGTTTTTGTCCCCGTTTTTGCCTTGTTTTTTGTGTGTTTGTCTATTGTTTTTTATTGTTGTTTGTGTGTTTGTTTATTCTCCGGTTTCGCTTAAATAGTAATAATTGCAGTAATATATTTTTTCGTCGGTCGTGTGGATCTCGTAATTATCATAGTGTTTTATGATTTGTGTTATGTCGTCGGGGTCTAGTGTTAAACCGTCATCAGTAATTATTGCAGTATACATAGTTATCTTATCATAGTTTTTTGTTGAATTTCTAGGACTATCCATTTTTATTAATTTTCTGACTAATAAAAAAGGGACTTTATCAGTAAAGTATTGATTTAATCATATCTTACTGATAAAATCCCTTATTGTTATATTGTTGTTATTCACTTTCGATTTTTGGTTTTAATATTGTGAAGTCTTTATAGTTGCGTCCTCGTTCGCTTGTTTTAATTCCATTGTAAACTATTTTTATGATGTCCCCAGGGTCTATGGTCTTTAATTTGCTGTTTAGGGTTGTACAGCCGAAAATGCTGCGCTCTTCGCTGTTGGTGTCTCTTATATAGTGGAATAAGTAGCCCTCGCCTTTGCCTTTGCCCTCTTCGGTTGTTATGTATCGTCCTATTATGTATTCGCCGGCTTCTTCGGGTCTCCATTCGCTGCCGGTGCTGCTTTCTTCGATTATTTCTTCAAATTCTAAATTCTCTAATTCGTTATCTTTAAGATCGTCATAAGTCATTGTTATACTCTCCGTTTTAGTTATTCGTTTTTTTGGATAGGATTTTTAAAATGTAAAAAATAATAAAAAAAAGAGGGTATTTATTCCCCGCTTTCTTCATATTCTTCGGTTATTTCATTTATTATCTCGTTAAGCGTTTCATTGAATTCTATATTAATTATTTCGCCTAATTCTTCGAGCTTGTCCTCTTTTGGTTCCTTTCTGAAGTATGCATTTAACTCGCGTATATTTTCCAGAAATGTTTCCCTTAAATTTTTGTCGATAGTAATACTAAAACAAGGATTGATTGTAAATAAACTATCATTTTCAATTACTTCGCTTACTGGTATATCTTGTAAATTTTCAATTTTTTCCATTTTTAAAATCTCCTATTTTTTATAATTTTTTTGTTCACAAAAAAAGGAACAGTGCAGAGAATATTTAATAAACTTCATATTCTATAAGAAGCTCGTTAAGTTCTGCCGGTTCTTTTTTGCTTAGTTCATTTAAAGCTACTTTTACTAAATCAGCTTGCTTTGTTTTAGTCGTTTTTGCAAGCGATTCAAGTAATGTAGCTGTTTTATAAGGCATAGTCATTGTTTTTATGACTTTGCCTTTTCTTAGTGCATCAGCTAGCCCGTTTTTGTGGTTAGCATCATTTGCATTGATATTTGTTGTTTTCATTTTCGGCTTTGCCTCCTTTTGTGATTGATTGTTGCCGGCTGGGTTTTTGTTGTGGTTTCCCGTTGCGGCTCTGGTTATTATATTTTTGTAATGGAGTATTTAAATATTTCTAAAAAAATTATTGTTAGAAAAATTAAAATATTATATTAATTATTTATTGATAAAAAAGTTAAATCTTTATATAATATGTGAGTACAATATATTAAATAACAAAAAATGCGGAGTAGGTCGGGGGACTATGCAAATATTAAAAAGTGATGATAATAAACTAATAGCAATAAGAGAATATAAAAATATAATCATAGCAACAAACCAGAAAAAAGAAAAAACATATAATACATTTCAACTTAACTTGCCAGCAAAATATATTAGCTTGCTGATGGATAAAAGCCGGCGTGATCAACAAACATATTTTTATCTAGAAAAAATTACTAACAAACATTATAGAGTTATAGAAACAAGCGAGTTAAAAAATGCTGAATTGATGGGATTAATAAAATTAAAACTACCTATACCAAATAAACAACGTCAGATGCGCGTAACATTACCGAAAAATAAAATACCATATCTTAAAGCATACGAAACATATTTAAATATTAGAAATACACATTACTTAGATACTAGCACAAAAATAATAGAAAAATACGCGGAGACAAAAACCAATGACGAAATAAAAGAATTAACAGAAAAAGAAGCATTTAAAGTATATCAATTACGCGCGTTAATATCTTTGCAGTTAAAAGTTAATCCAGAAACAGCAGCATTTGAGCCACGTTTAACAATTTCTTTTGATGCTGATATAGACCCGCGCTTTATAGAATATATTAAAAAAATTAATAATAATAATATTCCTGACTGGCTGGAATACCTGACCACACCAATATAAAAAAAAGAATTATAAAGAGTTGAAAAAATGATAATTGATAAAACAGACATAGATAAAATAGACTTAAAAGAATTAAGAAAACTAATGAAGCAAAGAATTAAAGATTATGGCAGCATAAAAATTGAATACGACGGCAAAGACATAATAATAATAGATACTTTGATAAACGAATTATATCAAGTTGCGCGGCTGCTAGACGTTGACAATGATATTAATTTTACGCCTACACGTACCATATTTTTAGAATATGATCCTAGTTTATGCTTTATGAAAATACGATTAAAAAATATTTTGTCTAGTGAGTCGTTTTTTAATCTTGATTTGCTGACGTCGCAATTTAAACGTAAATACGGGTTTGTCGTGTCTATGTTTGATGCAGTTATAAGTGGAGCGCTTACAATTAATACAAATTAATACAAATTACGCCATTAAATGTTTAATGCAGTTATAAGCGGGGCGCTAACAAGCGCTTAACACTATTACTATTTTTTTTAAAAATAATTCAAAAAAAGAAAAAAAAGATTTATATTTTATAATAGTCTGCGTATTTCAATACTTACGGCGTCATCTATAAAACTGTCATCAATTAAATCTTTAATTGCTGCTTCTATGTCTCCGTCGTAGTCTTCATTAGCAGTTTTAATAGTTTCCTCTGATAAAGGTATATTATCTAATTCTATAACAGTTGGATTAACGCACATATATTTTATTTCTTTTTTATCGTCTGATAGTTCTATATCTGTTATTGTGTCGTACATTGTCTTAGTCTCCTTTTAAAATGTTTTCGCGTAGTCTCTAGGCTCTACTTTTAATAATTCGTTTATTTCTTTCGTATAGCCTTCTACTTGCCTAATTGTATAATTTGCCATTGTTCCGTTCATTTCGTCGTAACGTTGCGCATTTTCTTTTTCTAGTTCTTTACCTTTCGCAAATCTTTCTGTTACTTGTTCGTAGCTTTCTAAATGAGATGCTAGTGCGTGATATTTAACGCATATAGGATATAAGCTTTCTATTTTTCTTGCTGCGTATATTGTTTCGCGTATACTGCTTTTATATTCTATTAAGTCGTCTAGTGTTAAGTCATCTATATTTGTATTGTTTAATTCTTTGTCAGCTCTTTTTATTGCTGCGTGTATGTCTTTTATCCATTCTCTTAATTTTTCGTCTGTTAATTGTAATTTTTCCATTCTAATCCCCTTTTAGTGCTTTATATTCATTATTTCTTTTAAATATTTGTCCGTCCAATTTGTAGTTAATGTATTAAGCCAGTCGGGTAATATTCCCCCGTTTTCTGTTTTAATATATTCTATGAAGTCGTTTTTAATGTTTGTTTTTATATTTGTTATATTTATTTCTGTTTGTAAGTCTCCACCAGCAGCATTAATTATTGTTAATATATCTGCTTTCAACGGTTCGGGCTTAAACTTCTTATTTAAATTATCAAGTATACTTAAATAAGTGTCATAAGCTTTTATATAATCCATTTCGTTTTTAGGCAGCGTAACCGGTGCGCTCGTTTTACTAGTATCAAGTTTAATACTTGTTTTTACTGATTTATTTATTTTGTCTGGTTCTAGTGTTATCATATAGTATTGTTTGTGTTTTTTTGTCAGGTATAGATTAATTTTTGTGTTGTCTGCTGTGTCATCAATGAATAATATTTTTTTTATCGTGTTCGGGTCGATGTTTATTTGATATGTGCGGTATGTTTTGCCGTTCTTTTTTGCTGTTGAGACTGTTATTTTTTTGTTATCTGTAAAAGACAAGTGTTTGTCTTTTTTTAATTGTATAGTCGTTTTTATCACGTCCCTTTTTTGTGCCTGATAAAGTGTTTTTTTATCAGTTATTTTATTTTTCTGTATGTTGTACTATATAAATATATTCGTATTTTTTTATGAGAATTTATATTAATAAAAATATGATAAAAAATAATAGCAGCAAAAAAAGATAATAAAACTTTCAGGTATACACTCCGCCCGTGATGGATCAGAAAAAATAAAAAATAGAAAAATAGTAATTAATCAAGCGTGCCCGCTGCCGCGCTCCGCAAATTACGCTCATTAATTTTCGTATAAATTTGCGTCGTCGTTATATTCTCGTGTCCCAGCAATTCCTGCAATACATTTATCTTTGTCCCGCGTTCTATTCGTCTTGTCGCGTAACTGTGCCGTAAGTTATGCGGCTTTAAATTCTTAGTATAGCTTTTACTATCAGCATAATTAATATTATTTGCATCGTCAATAGCTTTTGCTATCTGCTTAAAATTTTTTTCAAACCGTACCGCAGTAAATGGTTTATGTGTGCGGGGACTTTCAAATAAATATACTTGCTGCGTGTGTGTGCATTGCCTGATATATTCTATTAAGTCATCATATAACGCACTACTAATTAAGATGCTGCGGGCTTTGTTGCCTTTGCCTATTACCTTGTATTGATATATATTAAATTCGTCGTCTCTTTGTAATTCTAGTATGTCCGCGATTTTTATTTTTAGCGCTTCGTGAATACGTAACCCCGTACAATACAATAATTTTATCATTATGCGGTCTATAGTATATGCTGTTTTTTTGCGCGTGCTGCTGGTGGCGTCTATTATATTGTCTAGGTATTCGATTAAATAATTATACTCCGCATAAGTAATATAATTAGTTTCGGGTTTCTTTGTCTTTATTCGCTTATACCAATTCTTATTAATATTAAGGTTACAGTATTCGGGATCACGTAAGAACCTAGTAATTAATATCATATACTGATTAATTGTATTATCTGATAAGGGTTTATTATTTTTTGTCTTATATATTGTTAAATAATCTGCATAGCCTTTGTATATTTTTTTAATATTCGCTTGATTTATTTCTGCTATGTTGCTTGCGGCGGTGTAATTGTTGAAGCTGTTAAATACTGTGTTATATTTCTTTGTGGTGTTATGGTGTGTGTTTTTGCCTTGCTTGATTAATTCGGTTTTAATAATGTCTGCTTCGGTGTGGTCGTTTATAAATTCTTTTTGTTTTTCTTGTATAGCTTTTATATTCATTTTGTATAGTCTCCTTTTTACTCGTATTTTTTAGTTAGTATAATAATATAGTTATACTAACTAAACTATTTATAGTTATCCACAAAGCAAACTATACAAAAAAATAATTTTACTACACATCAAAAAATAATGCTATACAATACTAAGAAAATGTAAAGCAAACATACCACCAGCAAAAAAAGACACCCACCCAGAAAACAGCAATAAACACCATTAAAATATAATACTAGCAACAGACACTAACAATAAATAATGCTATACAAATAATAATAAAATACTATACAAAGAAAAACACAAAAAACAGCGGGGACACCTATATTAAACAACACAAAAAAGGAAACTTTACAACACTATAATAAAAGCAATACAAAAAAATATACTGATCCACTCCGCATAATATTGTAAAGCATCAAATATTAAGAAGTATATACAATTATAATATAGGTAGACAAACACTAATAATTATTATATTGCTGCGGGGTGCTGCGACAATGGAAACAAACAACACAAAATATAATGACATAATAGACAAACAATATAAAGAATATACTAAAAACTTAAACATAATAGAAAAAAAGACAAACCGCTTAATAAGACAATGCAGGACACGCTTTATATTTGAATGCAATAAAGAAAAATTTAATAAACGTATACAACAATTAGGCGGCGCAAAAAATTTAATAGAAATAGGCTGCGGCGGCTTCATATTCAGGGGACGCCTCGACCACTACAATAAAACAATAAAAATAATAAATATGCTAATACAACGAAATAACCGCGTTAATTTTTACGGTGGCTTATATTATGAGCTTGCAAATCAGGAATATATTTGCGGGGCAACAAGTTTAGAAACTGTGTTAAATAGTATGGGTATAGAAACCGAAACAACAAGCGCGGAGACAACAAAAATAAAAACTGATATAGGTATAGATGCAGACTTATTTAATTATACTGTGCAATACTATCTAAATAATACGGAGATATAATATAATACACACTATTATATTAGTCTCCCTTTTTGCTGCTGGGTGCTGATAATATGAAAAAAAGTAAAGATGACGAAAAAAGTATAAACATAAGAATAAAAGAAACGACCATAAAAAAGTTTGATGACAAATTAAAAGCGATATACGAAAAAGAAACACACCGAAAACAAAGCCACATAATAAAAAAATTAATTACTGACTTCAACGAAACCGACACCAGTATATTAAAACAATACATAGCAGATAACAAACCGTTAATAAATGCTGATGCGGATAAACTCCGCCGGACAATAGACGACAAAGACGCAAAAATAGAAAGTCTAGAAAAAACAATAACCGAAATAAAGCAGGAAACCGAAACAATAGAAAAACAGCAAGCAAAGATAATAGACGACAAAGACGCCATTATAAAAGAATTAACAGAAAAATATAATATGCTACAACAGCAGCAGACACTAATAATAAACAATTCATTACGCGAAAAAGATAATTTAATATTTGAGTTAAAACGTGATAAAAAGAAACTGATAAGAGACAACAAGCAAAGCCGCAAAGAATATAACAGCCTTAAAGCAGAAAAAGACAAAATAAATAATGCTTTGTTTTTGATGCAGCAAAGAAATAATAAGCTAACAAGTCATATAGATACGTTTAAGAATTTGTCATTTTTTAAGCGGTTGTTTAATTATCCGTCAGATATTGATGCAGACGACGATAATAATATTATTGCTATTGATAATTTTAATGCAGCAGATGCAGATGCTAATGCTGATAACAAACCGTAATAAAAAAATTTTTTTATTCTTTTGTTAGTGATCCACTTTTTAATATTTTTTCTGGGTGGGTAACTTGAAACTTTTTTTATGATCCATAGAAGTAATAATATTTTTTCTGCTGATGGTCTCCCAGTCATCAGGAAACCCAGAAAAAATTATTATTATTATTTTTTTTCGTATACAATGTTTATAAAAAATTATGGCAGCAAAGAAAAAACAACAAAAAAGAATAAAAAAAGAAAAAGTAAAAATGTTATGTCCCGAATGCTACGGCAAACTTAAATTAAACAGTCATCGGGACGGCTATAAAACTTGCTATTACTGCGGACTTGTACTATATAAACCACCGTTTGCAACTGCTGATAATACAATAATACCGGACATAAAAATAGTAAAAAAGAAAAATAAATAAAAAAACTGTAAGAAAAAATAATACAATATAAAAACGACTAACTAAAACTTTATTATATTATTTATTCTCCGTATGCACTAAGAAAGGGTCATATATTATTTTATAATAGTCAGGGGACTAAAAAAATAATATTAACAAACTGTACCATATCAGGCACATAATATATATTATATCGTAACTTGTTCTTTAATATAACTATGTTTGCAGTTACTAGTGTTAAGTTCTAGGCATAAGTCATTTAATAGGCGTATCGCTTTATTATAGTCTTGCGATACTTCTATATAATGTATAATCTTATACACGGTATCTATTATATATTTGTCATCGTCTGCAATGCTATCTGTATCTATATTTTTAACATAGTCTAGCAGCGATATATATATTGTTTGTATAGCGTTATTAAATGTCTTATCAGCAGTTATTGTTAATTGCTGTAAGTCTTTAAAGTTTTTGCGTGTCATTGTCTCCACGTCTCCCAAAAATACCATTTTATAAATATATTTCGTCATCTTTTATTTTTACTGGCGCGCTTGTTAAACCTAGCGTATAATAATATTCAGCGTCTTTTTTGCTTATCGTGTGGCTATCAGTAACCGCCAGATAATGCGCCGCCGTGCTAATAAGCTTGTCTATGTCTTTGTTTGTTAATGTTAGGTCGTATAATTCTTTAGCCGCAGTAGTGAAAATAAAATGTAAGTTCTCCATATTGTAGGGTTTATTTTCTTTGTTGCGTTTTATTATTGCATTTTTAAATTTGTTGCTTGTTGTCATTGCTTCTTTTACTGTTGCGCCTACTAAGAACGCGGCTGTTTTTTCGTTGTTTAAATTAAGTTTCATATTATTACTACTCCAAATATATTATATATTTTTTTATCAGCGCCTACGGCTGATAAATACTATAAAAGTCTATTTTAAATATTACAGCAACAGCAGCAAATGCAACAGCAGCAAAAAAATAATATAAATTATAATATGACCCTAATAGTATTTACTAAGGTCAATATAATTATATAAAAATTCAACATCTGCCATAGATAAAGTTTTATTATTTTCTGCTTCAATGCCTTTTAAAGTATTGCAAAGCATATTAAAGCCAGTATTAGAAAATCTTTTATTTATTATGTCATTGTTTAATGCTCTAGTTTCTAATTCGGTTGCTATTTGTTTTATTGTCATTGTCTCCACCAGCTATTTATATATTATTATGTGCCTTATAGAGTATCAAAATACAATAATAGTAATACTATTTTATCGCTTTATTAATAATTTGCTTAAAACGTTACGCGTTACGTTATAGTATGTGTTACGCGTAACGTTTTAAAAATGCCCCGAAAGTATACCCTATAAGGACACTAAAATATATTAATTTTTCAGTCAATCCATTTTCTTTTTACATCGTCATTTATCGCGGCTAACAAAGTTTCTAACGGTATAAAGTTATTTTTAGCTATAATTGCAAATTCATTTAAAGGAACGCGTTTAAGCCCCCAAAGTTTACCCTCTGACTCTTCACGGGCTTTTTTAATTAGCTCCATAGCTTCACCCAATGCTTTTTGCGCATTTTCAGACTCTGACGGTATATAATTATTTAATTTATCATTTATTGCTGCTAACTCTGCTTTATACTGATTAATGCTTTTTTGTTTACGTTCTATGTCAGCGGCGGCACGTTCTTTAATTTCTTTAATATCTTGTTCTAAGTCATCAAGCTTAAATTTAATTATTTCTTCTCTAGCGATTAAATGAGTGTCTTTAAAAACAACTGCGCGCGTACTACGTTCGTAAAATTCTCCGTTACTCATTCCAGTTTTATTCACAATATCTAATGATGTAAAAGATACTTTCGGGCTTATACGTTTTCCATCAATTGATTTTCGTTTTCTTGTTTGTTTTCCTTTGTCTTTTTGCATTTTTATCACTTTATATTAATATTTTAATTATAGTTAATTATAAATATGATAAAAAACATTAAAAATATCAAGCATATTTTTTTATGATTTTTTAATATATTTTTTTATGATTTTTGTTTGAGTGTATAAGGGTATACTTTCGTACAAAAATTAAAACGTTACGCGTTACGTTATAGTATGTGTTACGCGTAACGTTTTAAGCAAATTATGATTTTTATCATACTTTTGTATTAACTATTTTTCTAGTCATAAAAATTTATTAGGTAGATCACTAACGCAAAAATATTATTTTGTCATCGGTGCATTAGGATAAAATATATTATTATCTAATTACAAAAATAGCAATTAGATAAATTTATCCTATGTTGAGTATTACAGATAGTAAGGGCTAATAATTATATTGCAGTATAATTATTAGTTTTGTCTATAATACTTTTATCCACATAATACTATTTTTATGATTAATTATTATTTTGTTATACGTGTAATATTAATTTTTTTGTCGCGTGTCTCCGCGTCTGTTTTTTTCAACTGCTGCAATAGTTCGCAATTGCTGCTGATGACGCAGCAAAAAAAGAATAATAAAAAAAGTGTTTGCTACTCGTTACATAGCATTTTATTTATAGTGGCTTCTAATTCTATTATTGCTATTGCTTCTATTGTTTCGTTTGCTGCTTTGCGGGGTGTTTGTTTTAGTGTTGTTAGTGTGGTTATTATGTTTTTTAGTATTATATTCATTGTTATACGCCCCTGCTTTTAATAGTATATGTCTTTTAAGTATTCGTAAGCTTTTGCGTATTTTATAAGCTTGCGTATGTCGTGGCGGCTGTCTTTTGCTGCGATTATTTCTTTTTCTGTTGTACCATTTTTTAATAGATATGTTACTTCGTCGGTGTTTCGGTATTTGCTGTTTATTAGGTTTAAGCACATTTTTATCGTCTCCTGCAAAAAAATATTATAGTGGTGGGATTATTTTTTATAATCCCATTTCGTCCAGATATTCGTAGCTTGCTGCTAATCCCATTAGGTCGTTTATTTTTTCGCGGCTGTCTTTTGCTGCGATTATTTGTTTTTCTGTTATATTGTTGTTTAATAGGTATTCTACTTCGTTTATGTTTTCGTATTTGCTGTTTACTAGGTTTAAGCACATTTTTATCGTCTCCTTATATAATTTTTAGGTAAGTTTTATTTACCTTTGTAGCTTGTTATATAATAGTATGTCATAGGTAGTATATAAAGGTAATTATTATTTACCTAAAAATATTATTGATAAAAAAAGAGAAAAAAGAAAAACAGCAACTAAACAAGCCGCACACTAACAACACAATTATCTAAACTAAACAAATCATTATCAAACTTAATAACATACTGTAAACTATAATTACAACCATCATTATTTTTTAATAAATTAAACAAGCGCTTAGAAGCCGTAAAAGTATAATTATCATATTTCTTTGCGCTCCTAATACTAACACAGTTACTATTGTCTATGTCATCATAAACAATATTAATATTATATTCGTCGCTACCTGACGGATCAGCTTTTATAAATTGCAGATAAATTTTATTTTCTGCTAATATATTTTTGATCCACTCCGCAGCAATATTATTAGCACTTGCTGCTGCATCAGGTATAGTATTAAATTCTTTTTCAAGCAATAATATTAACACGTCTTGCGGCAAGTGCGCAATATATTTAGTATTGCTATATTCTTTGTTAGTCTTAGTGTTTTTTATTGTTGTCGTACTGCTTGATATAGTAGTATTTATTATTATTTGCTTGTTTCGGGTGTCTATATATCTATACATATTTTTTGTAGCTCCGTATTATTTTTTTATATTTGTTTGTTTGTTGTTTGTACTATATAATATTATAGGTCTTTAATATATACCTATATTATTATTGTAATAAAAAAAGACGCAGCAAAGCCGGAGACAACAGCCGGAGACAAAAATAATATTAAACATCTCTCATATTTTTAAATACGCAAAAAAATATGAAAAACACCCGAAAAACAATTTTAAAGATGTTCTATTAGTATCTATATAAACAAATTAGCGCCACACTCTTTTTATATAATCTTTCAAGCTACAAACTAATTACATAAGTAAAGAACGCAAATACTATAAGAACAAACAAATTAATAATAATTTGCCGTATGTCTCCCAGCGTGTCCCCGTGTCTCTTTGCTGCATCTTATACTATATATTTATATTTCTTAGTATTTACTAATTATCACGCAAAAAAAGAAAAAAAGACGCACAAGCCACTAAATATAAATAAGGGTGGCATATGGTCCATTATATGCGTTAATCTTAAAGTAATTCGCGCCCGTGCTTAAACTGTCTACTATGTCGTCGTGTTTTCCTTTGCTGCCGTTACTTTCTCCGCCGTCGAATTGTTCTAATTCTCTTATTGCCTTGTTTATCCAGTTATAGCTGCTGTCATCAGTTACAACAAATTTTAAACAGCCATTTTCTGCAAGTCGTTTTAATTCATAACTACGATAGATTTTAGCCTCTGTAGGCTTCACAGACTCTATATTATAATCCATAAACTTATCGAATAGCTCGTTTAAGAAAATAGTTGACTGACTGGCGGGCTCTTGTTCAAATATTGTTGTTACGTCCAGCCCGTCGTTTACTATAGTTTCTTTAATCGTATTTAGTACGCCTAACGCTTGCTTTTTATCGTGCTTAATATCGAAAACATACATAACATCAGTTTCTACGTCCTTTGCAAGTAAAGAGCCCGCATAATAATCATTTTGCTTTGTGGGTTTCTTAGATGTCCCCGCTAAGTCCCAGAACCTATATTTAGGCAATAAATTTAAATCCTTTACAAACGGTATCACGCAATTTAAACTGTTTACATCGTAGCTTTCATCATTATAAAACCACTCGTGCCTGAAAATATAATCTTCTTCGCGTGTCGGGTTTCCTTGCATTATCATTTCAAAGCGATACGTTCCTTTACGCTTACGGTCTAGCACCAGGTCGTTATAATCTTTATGCGCGCTCCATAGTGGCGTATTTAGTGGACGGCTTAATATATCCGTTTCTGCACCCGTACTAAGCGCCGGAAAATTCATATACACCCACTTATCAGCCGGTATAGTTCCGCCACTCTCTAAAATCGTTAAAGCTTCGCGCCCGTCTATATACGGCTCTTTTTCTAATATCAAGCCTTGCAAATCTCGCTGATGCAGCCGCTGCGCTACAACAATAAGAATAGGCGGCTTATTATTTGCCCGTTTCCTTAAACGCGTGTCTATACTGCCTAAATACCAATCGTTTAAATTTTCTTGCATTGTCGGGCTGCGTGCGTCGCTTAATTCTTTTATAGGGTCGTCAATTACAACAAGATTTGCGGGGTTTCCCATAATAGCGCCGTGAGAACCCGCCGCCAGCAATTCGCCCGTAAAGGGCGGGGCAAACATAAAATTAGTTTTTAATTTATGGTCTTGCTTTAATTCGGGTTTAAATCTGCTTTGTTTTCCAAATACATTTATTATATCTCTGATTTTAACGCCGTACTTTGTCGCGCGCTGCTGGCTGTATGCAGTTAAAATAATTTTATCGTTCGGGTTGTTTACCATATACCAAGACGTGAACGCATCACAAATTAAAACAGTTTTGCCGTGTTGCGGCGGTGCACTTATCATAATACGCGACACTTTGCCCGCAACTGCATAATTAAGAACCTTTAATAATGGTATCTGCCATTTAAGCGGTTTATACATATCATAATTAATTGCTTGATACCAAGTTATAAGGTCATCAGATATATAATAATCAGGTAATAATTTATTACCGTCATCGTTTATTGTTTTCATATGCTGCAAATAATTTATTATTATATGTGTTTGCAGCAGCAGCACCAGCAATATAATATTAAAGAAAATGTTATTATAATTGCTGCCTTATATTCTCTTACGTTTATACTTGCTATAATGTTAATTGCTTTGTATCATTAATATTATTTTTATATCGTTCTAGCTTCGGACTCTCTAAATAATGACTTTTTAATATATGCTGCGGGTTATTCTTATTATATGCGGGACTTTTATTTTTAACAGTTAATATATTTGAAGCATCTATAAAATCATATTCACCGATAAGCAAGCTTTTAATATAATCCTTGACCGTCATAAAACTTTGTTTTCTTGCTAATGTCTTTGCTTTGCTGCGGTCTGCATCAGATAAAATTAAATACACCGGCAGCGTCTTATAAAAATAATACCTATGATACAAAATACTTTTTTTATGATCCATACCTATAAACACTTTATAAAAAATTTTATATTCTTAGTATTTTTCTTTTTTCACTTTGTCTATATAATCATTAATCTTATCTGCGTTATTCTCC
>Ga0247610_10002496_pt1 | contig 21162 bp, 17 predicted proteins | sample 174DNAGHGhighgp2_FD_193483 | JGI IMG/M metagenome (GOLD analysis project Ga0247610, IMG submission 193483) | Sheep rumen microbial communities from Palmerston North, Manawatu-Wanganui, New Zealand - 1742 DNA GHGhigh gp2 | ecosystem: Host-associated > Mammals > Digestive system > Stomach > Rumen...
TTTTTTTTTTTTTTTTTTTTTTTTTTTTTTTTTTTTTTTTTTTTTTTTTTTTATTTTTTTTTTTTTTTTTTTTTTTTTTTTTTTTTTTTTTTTTTTTTTATTTTTTTTATTTTTTTTTATTTTTAAAAAATTATCAAATAGATTTTTTTTTCAAATAATTTAACATAAAAATATAACCGATAATAAAACCAAATAACACAATATATTTTATATAAATATTATTATTAGTATATTTAAATATAGTATCTTTTAAAATTGAATATAATAATAAACCAATAACAATACCGAAAGATAAATAAATACTATCTAAACAAATATTATAGATAGATTTATAAAATTGTTTATTTTGATATAAATTAAAATTATTATCCATTTTTTAAGATAAAGTTAAATATAAAATATAAAAATATTATTTATATATTTATATATATTATTAATTTAGATTAAAAAATAAAAATGATAAAGAATATTTTAATATCTTTAATTTTTTATATATCAACAATATTATATAATTATACAGAAACAGATTTTTATTTAATAATTCAATTATTAATTTTAAATTCTTATATTTTTTCATTTAGATTTTCATTTTATATTTTATTATCATATGAAATTATAACTCATCATAAATTATTATTAAAATTCTTTAAATTTATTTTTAATATTTTTATTTTTAATGTTATTTATTATTTATTATTTCCTTTATATTATATAAATAATATATTTAGTGATTTTATAATTAAAAAAAGAAAAGAAATAATAAATAATATATTAAGTTTTGGTTTAAATATGGTTTTACAAGGTAAAGGTATATTAAATCAATTTGATAAACAAAATAAAAAAAATAAAAAAAAGAATAAAAAGAATAAAAAAGATTTAAAAGATGAAATTGATGATAATAAATTGAATAATATTATTAATTTATTAGCGGATAATTTAGATGAATTGAATAAAAATATTGATATAAATAATAATGAAGAAATAACTGATAATTTAGATGATTATTTTAATTAATTTTTTATTATTTATTTTATTTATTTTAATAAAAATAGATAAAAATATATATATTATTATAATAATGATATTATAAAAAAATGATATTAAAAAATAATAAGATAAATAATTAAAATAAATAAATTAATTAATTATTTAAAAAATGTATAATACATTTAAGAATTTTTATAAAGATTATAATAATTTAAAAACATATATAAAACAAAGTGATAACAAAGAAACAAAATTAATATATTTATCAAGTTATAAAGAAAAAGAATTAAATGATAATGATTTAAATTTTAATGGGAAATTAGTTATAAATAAATGTTCAATTAAAGAAATAAATGGAGTTTTTGATGTAGATGAAATAGAAATAAATAATTGTTGGAATTTAGAGGAAATAAATATATATTCAACAATAAAAAAATTAATAATAAATAATGATAATAAAAATTGTGGTAATTTTAAATTTGCTTCAAAACAGTTATATATAACAGGAAATTATAATAATTTAAAAGAAATAGAAATAAAAAATATAGGTAATTTTGAGAATATAATTTTAAATGGTTCTTTTAATCATAAAATTAAATTAAATGGTAATATAAATACACTTACTTTATCAAAAAATATTATTAATAAGTCTAATTTTAATGATATTATAAATGAAGAAGGTGTTTATATAGGAAATGGTAATATAATAGGTAATTTTGATAATGTTGAAACATTAAAAGGAAAAAATTATAATAATGTAATTGGAAAATTTAATGAATGTATATTTTTTATAGATGATAAAAATAATTTAAATTATAATTTTATTTGTAATGTTAAATTATGTCAAATTAAAAAATATCGTTCTTTATTTTTAAATAAAAAAGATAAAAATATAAATGAATATAAACCAATAAATTGTAATATTTTAGGTAATTATGAATGTTTAGAATTATATTTAGAAGATTTACAATTAAATTTTAATGATAATTTAAAAATTATCAATAATGCTAATAATAAAACTTATATTAATAATTTAAAATTACAATTTTGTAAAAATATAAAAGAAATACCAAATAATTTAATTAATTTAGAAAAATTAGAAATAGATTTATGTGATAATATAAAAGAAATACCAAATACTTTAATTAATTTAAAAGAATTAAAAATATATTATTGTGATAATATAAAAGAAATACCAAATAATTTAATTAATTTAGAAAAATTAGAAATATGTGAATGTCGAAATATAGAAAAAATACCAAAAACTTTAATTAATTTAGAAAAATTAGAAATTGATAGTTGTAGTTATATAAATGAAATACCAAATACTTTAATTAATTTAAAAAAATTACGAATAAAAAATTATTATTTTAATAATGATATAAAAGAAATACCAAAAACTTTAATTAATTTAAAAGAATTAGAAATAGATTATTGTGAAAATATAAAAGAAATACCAAATACTTTTATTAATTTAAGAGAATTACGAATAAAAAAATGTGAAAATATAAAAGAAATACCAAATACTTTTATTAATTTAAAAGAATTATATATTAGTGATTTAACAAATATTAAATATAAAAATTTAAATTTAAATACAAAAAAATTAAAAAAAATTAAAATAGAACATTGTATAAATATTATATTTAATATTAATTCATCTTATTTAAAAGATTTAAACATTTATGATTGTGTAAATATTAAATTTAAAAATAATTTAATTAATTTGAAAAAATTATATATTTCTAAATGTAAGTATATTAAATTTAAAAAAAATAATTTAATTAATTTAAAAAAATTAATATTATATGATTTGAATAATCAAAATTTATATAATTTATTATGTAATTTTAATAATTTAGAAAAATTAATAATTAATAATTGTAATAATATTAATTTTCCAAATAATTTAATAAATTTAAAAGAATTATCATTAATTAAATGTAGAAAAATAAAATATTTACCAGAAAATTTAATTAATTTAAACAAATTAATAATTAAGAATGTTTTTTATGATAGATGTTATATAAATATACCAAATACTTATATAAATTTAAAAGAATTGTCATTAATCGATTGTAGAAAAATAAAAAATTTACCAGATAATTTACTTAATTTAAAAAAATTATTAATAAAAAAATATTATTTTGATGACAATGATATTAATATACCATATACTTATATAAATTTGAAAGAATTACATTTAATAAAATATAAATATAAAATGACTTTAAAAGATTATTTAAAAATTGTTAATGAAAAAAAATAAATAAAAATAATTAATTAAAAATAAAAATAAAAAAAAAATAAAAATAATAAAAAAAATTAAAAAATAAAAAATAAAAAATAATAATTAATTAATATTAATTAAATAATAAGTAATATATAAAATATTATAAATATATAAAATATTATAAATATATATTAAGATACGATAAAATATAATTAAAAAAATGTCGAGTGATAATAAGATAATATATTTAAAATCAGAAGATCCGAGTTTATATAAAATTATATTTGATGTTATAAAAGAGATAATACCGGAGACATATTTAGTATTTAATCATACAAATAATGATGGAGATGAACCAGAAAATGGATTTACAATAAATGATTATAATTATGAGAAATCGATATGTTTTTATTTAAAAATAGATGGGTCAAAATTAGCGGCATTTAAATGTTCAAAAAATAATTATAAAGTAGGAGTAGGATTAAAAATATTATCACAAGTTTTTAAATCATTAGATGATAAAATGAGTTTGAAATGAATATTTATAATAATGAAACTGAAAAATTATATATTGAAAGTTTTAATCATACTCAATGTTATAAAACTACTCAAAGTATTATGTTAATGGAATTAGAAAAATCTATTTATAAATTAGACCCTATTAAATATGATGCTGAAATTACTATTAACGCTGATAAATTCCATAAAGCCTGTAGTGAATTATTAAAAATCGGTAATGAATTAGAAATTACCTGCACTAATAATAATTTTATTTTAGAAACTAAAGGTAAATTATCTTCTAATAAAATCTCTTATATTAATTCTAATAATAATTATGGTGTTAATATTCAATTAAATACTCAAGATAAAGATTTAGTTATTAAAGGAACTTATGATTTATCTAATATCTCTAAACTTAAAAAATGTTCCGGTTTAAATACTATGTTTAAAATCTATATGAAAAAAGATATTTACCCTCTAACTCTTTGTTATACTATTGGAGAAATCGGTATGTTCGTTGTCTTTATAACTCCTATTAATAAACTTAATAGTTTATCCGATACAAGTGATAATACTACTAATAATTAATTTTTATCATTATTTTTTTTATATTTTTTATATCTTTAAATTTATTTTTATAAATTTAATATTAAAATAATTAAAATAAAATAAAATAAAAAAAAATAAACAAAACAAAATAAAATAAATAAAATAAATAAAATAAATAAAATAAACTAAAATAAAATAAATAAAATAAATGAAAAATAAAAAAATAAAAAAATGAAAAAAGAATAATTTAATAATAAAATAATAAATATAAAAATATAAAATATAAATTTTTGAATTAATAATAATAATAAATTTAAATAATAAATGAGTGAAGAAAAAAATAAACATAATAATGATAATGATAATATAGAAATAGATGATATAGATGAGGGAGAAGATTTAATAAAGATACATTTTAATCAATCATATCTATTTAAAAAACAGATAGAATTATTAAAAAATATAGTAAGTTGTGATTTTTCAATAATATTTAATAATGATAAAACATTTAAAATAATATATAAAAATTGTAATTCAAATTTAATTTCATATTTTGAATTTAATTTTAATAAAGATGGTATAGATGAAAATGATTATTATTTTAATGATAATAGAATAAAAAATTATAGATATATAATAACATTAGATATAAATATATTACATTCAGTTGTATCAACATTTAATGATAATGATGAATTAAATATAATTATAAAGAGACAATATAAGAATTATTTAATTTTTCAAACAATAGATAATGATAATAAACAAGATCAAATTTCGACTATTAAATTATTATTAAATGATAATAATATTATTTCACAAAATGATAATACTTTGAATAATTTAAAAATTTTTACATCACAATTAACTATTATTATTTCTTCTAATATGTTTAAAAAAAATTGTAATACTTTAAAAAAAGGTGATAAAACTAATATATATATTCAATTTAATAAAAAAAATCATCAAAATAAAGAATTAAATGAATTAAAACTTAGAACATTTAATTCATCAACTTCTTCTACTATTTCTATGAAAGATATAATTATAAAAAAAAATAAAAATAATATATCTAATTTATCTAATATATATCCTTTAGATTTTATTAATCATATTAATAATTCTTTATGTTATGCTAATAGTTTATATATATCTTTTAGTGAAATAAATAAAACAAAAAATTATTGTTTAATTATTCAATATGTATTAAAAAATAGTGATGGTATTGAATATGGTATTGTTAAACATATTATAGTTCCTTTAATTAAAAATAATTAACATAATATTAAAAATTGAAATTTATATTTCTTTATTTTATTATTAATATATTTTTAATTAATATTTTATTAATTTTTTTAAATTAATATTAAAATTTTAATTTATTAAAATTTTAAAAAATAAAATATGAAAGAATATAATTTTGATAATACATTTTCTTTTAAAAAATTTTTAAAATCTTTAAAAGAAATTAATAAAGAATATTATATAATTAATTTAAATAATATTGAAATTGATAATTTTGAAGAAAATATTAATTTTTTTGGTGAATTACATTTTAATAATTGTATTATTAAAAATATTTATGGAACTTTTGATTTTAATAGATTAATTTTAAATGATTGTAAAAATTTATATGAAATTAATTTATTTTCTTCTATTACTCATTTCGATATAGTTCATTTAGATAATAGTATGAATAAATATAAAACAATTAAAATATCTGGAAATTATATAAATTTAAATAATTTTTATTTTGATGCTTTAAATACACAAAAAAATTTAATAATTGTTGGTAATTTTAATACAAATGATTTATTAGAATTTTATTTTGATTGTAATATAGATGATTTAAAATTAAATGGAAATTTTAATAAATTTATTATTAATGGTAATAAGGATAATATTAAAATAATAAAAAATTTAATTTTAAATAATTATTATAATAATTTTAATGTTAATCAACAATATTTAACAATACATAATATAATATATAAAAATTTAAATGATTTTAATGAAATAAATAATTATTATGAAAATATAGATATTGTTTTAGATAATAATGAAGAAAATAGTAAGAATTGTAAAAATATAATATTTGGTGGTCATAAATTAAAAAAAAATAATACAAATTCATATTCTAATTTAAAATCAATTAATTGTTTAATAAATTATGATGAATTTATAATAGAAGGTGATTTTGAAAATTTAAATACAATATTTTTATCTGAAAATGTAAATTCATTAATATTAAAAGGTAAATTTAATAATGATTTAATTATTGATGGTATTATAAAAGAAACATTAATATTAGATGGTTCTTTTAAAAAAATAAGTAATATAAATGGTTATATAAATAAAATTATTTGTAAAAATTCTATTTGTGGTAATTTTGAAGATTTCGATAATGTTGAATGTATTAATAATAATTATATTTGTGGTAAATTTAAAAATCTTTCTATATCTTTTGATAAAACTATAACAAGTATTAATAATATAGTTTATCTTTGTAATGTTTCTAATAATTGTGAAATAAATACTTCAAATAATTTTATATTTAATGATACTGATAAAATTATTGGTAATTTCTATAATTTATCAATTTCTAATTGTAAAAATATTAATTTAAATAAAATTAATATTATTAATTCTTTAAAATTAAATAATTCTAATTCTTTATTATTTAATAATTTTAATAAAATTAATGAATTACATATATTTAAATCTAATATTAAAGAATTAAATGATACTTTTATTAATCTTAAAGTTTTAGAATTAAATGATTGTAAAGATTTAATTAATATTCCTAATACTTATATTAATTTAGAAAAATTAATTATTAATGATTGTCCTAAAATTAATATTAATTTATCATTATTTAATAAATTAATTTCTATTGATGGTAATGGTTTTGATAATATTATTAATGAAATTAAAACTAAAATAAATAATTTTGATACCTTTGATTTTATTAAAAATTTCTCTTTCCTTTTAAATTTCACTGTTCTCTAAAAAATGATTTTATTTTTATTTATTTCTTTTTTTTATTATTTTTAATATATTAATTTAATTTTTTAATTTTTATATTTTTATATTTTTATTTTATTAAAAATATGAAAAATTTTAATTTTAATAATATAACTTCTTTTAAAGATTTTTTAAATTCTTTAAAAGAAATTAATAATGAATATTATAAAATTACATTATATAATATTAAAATTGATACTTTTGAAGAAAATATTAATTTTTTTGGTGAATTACATTTTAATAATTGTATTATTAAAAATATTTATGGAACTTTTGATTTTAATAGATTATTTTTTAATAATTGTAATAAATTATGTGAAATTAATTTATTTTCTTCTATTAATTCTTTAATTATTACTAATTTAAATAATAGAGATAAAAAAAATAATAAATATGATAAATTAAAAATAATAGGAAATTATAAAAATTTAAATTATTTTTATTTTAGTGCTGCTTATACACAAAGAAATATTTTATTTGATGGAATTTTTAATAATGATGAAATATTAAATTTTATTTTCTATTCTAATATTATTAATTTAAAATTTAAAGGTTTTTATAATAATATTTTATTATCTAATACTTCACGAATTTTTAAAGATAAAAGAAATTGTGAATTAGATGATTTTTATGATGATATAATAATAAATAAATTAATATTAAATAATTATTATAATAATATTTCTTTTGATTTTAATGGATTTATAATATTTGATATTATATATGATACAATAAATAAATTTGATAATTTAATAAATTATATGAATAGTGATATAACTTTAAAAGATGATAATGATAAATGTAAAAATATAACATTTGGGGGCTATTTATTAAAAAAAAAATAATATAAATACATATAATAATTTAAAATCAATATTATGTTTAAATGATGATGAAATTACAATAGAAGGGAATTTTAAAAAATTAAATAAAATATCTATAAAAAATGCTAATAAATTAACATTAAAAGGTAATTTTAATAGTGATATATTAATAGATGGATATGTTGATATATTAAAATTAAGTGGAAATTTTAAAAAAATAAAAAATAATGGATATATAAAAAAAATAGTTTGTCATAAATCTATAAGTGGTAATTTTGAAAATTTAGATAATATTGAATGTATTAATTGTAATTATATTTGTGGTATTTTTAAAAATCTTAAAATAAATAATAATAAATCTAAAAAATGTTTTTATATTTGTAATGTTTTAAATAATTGTAAAATAAATAAATTCGAAAATAATTATTTAATCGGTAATTTTTATAATTTATATTTATCTAATTGTTCTAATTTAAATTTAAATAATATTTTTATTAATAATGTTTTAAAAATTAATAAATGTAATTTAAATTTATCTAATAATTTTATTAATATTAATGAATTACATATTTCTAATTCTAATATAAAAGAATTAAATGATTATTTTATTAATCTTAAATGTTTAAAATTAAATAATTGTAAAAATTTAATTAATATACCTAATACTTATATTAATTTAGAAAAAATAGAAATAAATAATTGTAAAAAATTATTAATTGATTTTAATAATTATCCTAATTTAAAAAATAAAATTGGTGATTATTTTAAAAAAAAATAATTTAATATTTTTTTTATTTTATTTTTTTATTTAAAAAAAAATGATTTATATTTAATTTATAATTATTTTATATTTTTTTATTATCTTTAATTATTTTTATTATTTAATAATAAAAAATGGAAAAACAATTTTATAAATATGATGATTTTAAAAAATATATTAATTCTATTAATAGAGAAATAAATGATAAAATAGATGAAAATATTTATAATGAAAAAAATGATAAAAAAAAAAATAAAAATTATTCTTGATGATATATATTATTTTAATAATTATAAATTTGAAGAAAATATAAATTTTAATGGAGATTTAATTTTAAAATTAAATAGTAAAAAATATGTGGAAATATTGATGTAAATAATTTATATTGTATATTTTCTCCAAATAGAATATATATATATATAAATATATATTCAACTTTACAATCATTAACAATAACTTATAATAATGATAAAATAATTCGTGATAATTGTTTTAGAAATATAATAATTGATGGATATTATCCAAATTTAAAAGAAATTAATATAAATAATGATAATAAAAATAAAAATATAAAAATATTATTAAAATTAAATGGAATATTTAAACAAAAAGAATTATATTTGAATTTAACAACAAATTTAGAATTATTAAGAGTATTAAATTATAATGAAACATTAACTATAAGAAATAAAAAATCTAATAATAAAGAAATTATTATTAAAAATTTTGATATATCTTTTGATTTATTATATGATTTAAAATTAAATGTTAAAGCAATAATAATTGATAATAAAATATTTTTTGATAGAAGAAAAAGTGAAATAGAATTTAAAAAGAATATATTAAAATATGATGAAATTGATTTATTAAATAATATTAATATAAAAAATAATAAAAGTATTAAAACTATTAATTGTTTAAATAAAAAACATTTTATTTGTGGAAATTTTGATAAATTAAATAAAATAACTGTAAAAGATGCAGATTATATATATTTAAATGGAACATTTAATAATAATATTATAATTTATGGGAATATTAAACATTTAGTTATAAATGGAAAAATAAAAAATATAATAATTAAAGATAAAATAGAAATTATAAAATTTATAAAATGTGAAAATGTTATTGGTGATTTTAAAAATTGTAAAGATATTTATTGTTGTAATTGTATTAATATTTTTGGAAATTTTAATAATTTACATATTAATAATTGTAATTATTTAAATATAATATGTAATACTAAATTATTACATTTTATTGGAAAAAAAGAATTAAAAATAAATAATTTTTTTTGTAATATTAATATATTAAAATTAATAAATATAAATATAAAAAGTTTAGAAAAAATTTTTAATAATATATCTTATATTAATTTAAATGAATTAGAAATTAAAAATTCAAATATTAGAGAATTAAATGATAAATTAATTAATCTTAAAGTTTTAGAATTAAATAATTGTAAAAAATTATTTAATTTACCTATTTATAATAATTTAGAAAAATTAATTATTAATGATTGTAAAAATTTATTATTTGATTTAAATAATTATCCTAATGTTAAAGAATATTTTGGAAATTATTTTGAAGATTTAATTAATAAAATTAAAGAAAAAATAAATAATTTAAATTATTATTATTTAATAAATAATTTTTCTTATTTATTAAATCAATAAATTTTATTTAAAAATTAATAATTATTTTATTTAAATAAAAAAAATGAAATTTAATTTTTATTTTTTTTAAAATAATAAAATATTTTTATTATTTAATAATAATAAAAATGATAAGACAATTTGATAATTATAATGATTTAAAAAATTATATTAATTCTATTAATAAAGAATTAAAAGTAGATGAAAAAAATAATATTATAGATAAAAATATAGAAAAAATTATTTATGATGATAAAGATTATAATAAAAATTTTGAAGAAAATATAGATTTTAATGGTGATTTATCTTTAAATAATTTAAAAAGTGAAAATATATATGGAAATATTGAAGTTAATAAATTATTTATTACTGATTGTTATAATTTAAAAGAAATAAATATATATTCTTCATCATTACAAAATTTAATTATTACTTTAAGTAATATATCATCTAATAATATAATAATTGATGGTTATTATCCAAATTTAAATAATATTGATATTTATATGGAAGATGATATAAATTTAAATCTATATTTAAATGGAATTTTTGAAAAAAAGAATTATATTTAGGTTTAACTAATGATTTAAATATTTTAAATGTAAAAGAATATAATAAAAATTTAAAAATAATTAAATTATCTTATAAAAAAAATATATATAAAAATATTAAAATTAATAATTTTGAAATTCCTGATGATTTAAATTATAGATTAAAATCCTGTAATTGTAAAAATTTATTTTATAATAATGAAAAAATAAATGTAAAATTTGATTTTGAAAATATAAAAGAAAAAAATGTTTATTATAATAACATTAAAACTATTAATTGTTGTAATGAATATCCTATAATAAATGGAGATTTTGATAATTTAAATAAAATTATTGTCAATAATTTTAATTCAGTAATTTATTTGAAAGGAAATTTTGATAAAAATATATCAATTTATGGAAATTTAAAAGAATTAACAATGAAAGGAAAATATAAAAATATAATAATTTATGGAAATTTAAAAGAATTAAAAATGGAAGGAAAATATAAAGATATAATAATTTATGGAAATATAGATAAAATAACAATGGAAGGAATTTTTAATGATATAATAATTTATGGAAATTTAAATGAATTAACAATGGAAAGATTTTTTAATAATATAATAATTTATGGAAATTTAAATGATTTAATGATAAAAGGAATATTTAATTATATTATAATTAAAAATAAAATAAAATCAATATATTTTGAAAATTGTAAAAATATTTTTGGTGATTTTAAAAATTGTGATAAGGTTTTTTGTAGAAATTGTGATAATATTTTTGGTAATTTTAATAATTTAAAAATTAATAATGAAAAATTAAAAAAAATAAATATAATATGTAATACTAATATTTTACAAATAGATAATATTATAATTAATATTTTTTATTGTAATGTTAATACATTAATATTACGTAATTTAAATGAAAATTCAAATAAAATAAATGATGTTGATAATTTAGATAAAATTTTTAATAATATTTCTTATAATAATTTAAAAGAATTAACTATAAGTTATTTAAATATTAAAGAATTAAATGATAAATTAATTAATATTACAAAATTAATAATATTAAGTTGTAATAACTTAATTAATATACCTAATACATATATTAATTTAAAAGAATTAAGTATATTTGATTGTAAAAATTCAATTAATATACCTATTTATAATAATTTAGAATTATTACAAATAGAAAATTGTTATAATTTATTAATTGATTTAAATAATTATCCTAATATTAAAAGAATTTATGGAAATTATTTTGATTATATTTGTGATCAAATATTAATAAAATTAAAAAGAATAAATTTTATTAAAAATTATTATTATTTATTAAATCAATAATTTTTTTATTAAAAAAATGAAAAAGAAATTTATTTTAATTTAATAAAATATATTAATAAATTAATAAATTGATAAATTAATAAAATGGTAAAAACTACTAGTAAAGATAAACCTAAAAATAAAATTAATTATATAGTAGTAAATGAAGAAGAAAAAAATGATGAAATAAATAAAACAATACAATTTAATAAATATAATGATTTTAAAAATTATATTAATTCTATTAATAAAGAAGTAAATTATGAAAAAGAAAAAAATGATGAAATAAATAATATAAAAATAATAATTTATTATGATAAAAATTATTATAATAAAAAATTTGAAGAAAATATAAATTTTAATGGTGATTTATTTTTACAACATTTAAAAAGTAAAATAATAAGTGGAAATATTGAAGTTAATAACTTATATATTAATAATTGTAATAATTTAAATGAAATAAATATATATTCTTTTTCATTACAAAAATTATATATTTATAATTCATCTAATAATTTAATAATTAATGGTTATTATCCTAATTTAAAACATATTAATATTTTTATGAAAAAAGAAAATTTAGAATTATATTTAAATGGAATTTTTAAAAAAGAAGAATTTAATTTAGGATTAACTAATAATATAAATATTTTAAATATAAAAGAATATAATAAAAATTTAAATATAATTAAACTAAAATATGAAAAAGTTAATATAAAAAATATTACAATTAATAATTTTTGTTATCCAAATGATTTACAATATAATTTATCTTCATCAGTTAAAATTCAAAATTTTTACAATCAACAACAAGAAAATATAGATTTATATAATGAATGTAGTTTAATAAATTTATTTCAAAAGACTAATTATTATAAAAATATAAAAACTATTAATTGTTTTGGAAATAATCATATTATTAATATTGATAATTTGAATAATTTAAATAAAATTATTGTTCATAATTTTAATTCAGTTATTCATTTAAATGGTAATTTTAAGAAAGATATAATAATTTATGGAAATTTAAAAGAATTAATAATAAAAGGAAATATTAAAAATATTATTATTATTGATAAAATAGAAAAATTAACATTTATAAAATGTAAAAATATTTTTGGTGATTTTAAAAATTGTGATAAAGTTATTTGTATTGATTGTAATAATATTTTTGGTAATTTTAATAATTTAATTGTTAATTATAATCTAAAACAATATAAAAATAAAGATAAAGATATAAATATAATATGTAATGCTAATATTTTAGAAATATTAAATAAATTTTATGATAATAATATAAAAATTAATAATTTTTTTTGTAATATTAATGAATTATATTTGGAAAATATAAATGAAATACAATCAGATAAAATTTTAAATAATGTTTCTTATAATAATTTAAAAGTATTAGATATAAGTAATTTAAAAATTAAAGAATTAAATGATAAATTTATTAATATTAGTTCTTTGATAATAAATAATTGTAATAATTTAATTAATATTCCTATTTATAATAATTTAGAAAATTTAATTATTAATGATTGTAAAAAATTATCAATTAATTTAAATAATTATCTTAATATTAACGAAATTAATGGAAATTATTTTGATAATCAAATAAAAAATTTAGAAGAGAATTTAAAAAATAAATATTCTAAAAAAGAAATAATCAATATTTATTTGAATTTATTAAATTAATGTTTTTTTATTTTATTAAAAAATGATAAATTTATTTTTTAATTTATTATAAATTAATTATAATTATAAATCTAAATCTAAATCTAAATTTAATCTAATATAATTATAAATATATAATTATAAATATAATATAATTATAAATAATTAATTATAAATAAGAAAATGAATAAGATACAAGATATATTTAAGGTATATAATGTTATATCAAAAGATACATATAATAATTATATAAATGATGAGAAGACGAATAAATATAAATATCCAGTATATAATAATTGTAAATTAAATATAAAATATTCAAATAAATTTAATGTAAAGAAAGATAATATTATAATAGTTAGTGAAGGAAAATATTCAGGAAAAATTATATATTTAGAAGAAAATAGTTTAATATATGGTTCAGTATTTTATATTTTAGATTTATTAGATGATATAGATATAGAAATAGATAAAAAATATGTTTATTATTTTTTAAAATATATAGATTATAAAAAATTAATGAATATAAATAGAAGAAATAAAATTAAATTATCACAAATTAAGGAATTAGAATTTCCAAATATATCAATAAAACGTCAAAATGAAGTTTTAAATTTATTTGATAAATTATATTCTAATTATGATATAGATTATTTAAATTCTCAATATTATAATTTTGAAATTTTTAATTATATTGGAAAAAATAATTTATTATTATTTGAAGAAGTTTATAAAATTGAAGATACTATTAATAAACAAAAAGATAATAATAATATTATTATTCAAAGTTTTATTAAAAATTCTTATTTTAATATGTTTAAAGATATTCAAAAAAATATTATTGTTAAAAAATTAAAATCTTTATATAATATCCAAAATAAAATCTCTCCTGATAATAATTTACATATTATTATTTATTATGATAATGTTATTGATGATGTTATTATTAAAAAAATTAATTATAATTTAGATGTTAAACAAAAAGTTTTAATTCTCTCTAAAAAACCTATTAATAATAAATTTAAATCTACTAATAATATTGATGATAATATTGATGATAATATTGATGATGATTATATTTTATATTATCTTAAAACTATGAAAGATGAAATTTATAAACATATTGATAATTTAAATAAATTAATCTCTTTTTTAAATAATCTTGATATTCCTATTATCCCTTTAATTAATCAAAAAGATTTAATCTTAAATATTAATAATAATATTATATCTCTTAATACTAATCTTTATTTTATTAATGATGAAGTTTTAACTAAAAGATTATTACAATTAAATAGTAATGCTTTCGATAATATTAATAATTTTTCTGAAGATAATATATTTATTTCTAATAATTATGAACCTACACCTGCTTTATCTCCAAAATAATCCTTTTTCTTTATTTATTTTTTTTTATTTATTTTTTTTTAGAAAATATTTTTTTATTTTTTTTTATTTTTATTTTTAAATTTTATTTATTAAAAAAAAAATAAATAAAAAAATTTTTAAAATGATAAAAATATAAAATAAATATATATGAAATTAAAATAAAAAAATAATATGAATAAAGAAGAAATAGAAAATATAGATTTTTATACAAATAATTTAAAAAAATTAACAAATAATTTAAATAATATAGATGATTTTGATATTCAACAAATTTCAGATTATTATAATAATACAAAAAGTATAAAACAAATAGAAGATATATATAATTTTCATTTAAAAGATAATCAAGAATTTTTAAAAAAGAAATATAATATTAATGATATAGATTTAAATAAAGATAATGATATATATACAAATAAAGGAGAGATAAAAGATAATAAAGATATAGAAGATAAAGAAGAAAAAGAAATAAGAGGTGGAGAAGAATATTATGATGAGGAAGAATTAGAGGAAATTACAAATGAGAGTGATAATATATATGAAAGTGATGAGAGTTATGAAAATGGAGAAGAAATAGAAGGTGGAATGTTTCAATCATATGATGAAAAGAATTATGAGAAGGGGATATTAAGGAAGAAGGATAAATTAATAGATAAAGAGAAAAATATATATTCATATAGATATATAGATGCGAAAGATAATAAAGAAATAAAAGATGAGAAAATAATAGAGAGAATAAGGAAATTAAGGATACCTCCAAAATGGAATTATGTATGGATATCGAAAGATCCGAATTCAGAGATACAAGTTATAGGACACGATGACAGAGGGAAGAAACAATATTTATATACAACCGAACATAAAATAAATGCAACAAAAAAGAAATTTGGAAATTTAAGTTTATTAGTATCATTAATACCAAAATTAGATAAAGTATTAGAAGAAGATAGTAAATTAGGAGATTATGATAAAGATAAGATATTATCAACAATAACAAGAATAATATTATTAACAGGAATAAGAGCAGGAAAAGAATTTCACGTTACACGGAATAAATCATATGGAATAACAAGTTTAAGAAAGAAACATATAAAATTCAATGATGAAAAAAAAGAAGTAATATTAAAATTTAAAGGAAAATCAAATATTATACATACACATAAAATAAATAATGAATATATATATAATCATTTAAAAAAAATATATCAATTAAAATTATCAAATGATGAAGATGATAAATTATTTTTATATTATGATAAACAAAATAAAGAAGTTAAAAAATTAGATGAATTTGATTTAAATAATTATTTACATTCTAAAATTCATCCAGATATTGTTATTAAAGATTTAAGAACTTATATTGTTAATTATTTATTAGTTTCATCTTTATTAAAAAATACAACTTTAAAAATTACTAAACAATCTAAAGCTAAATTAAAAAAATTTATTAAACAAGAAATTGAAAAGGTCGCAGATTATATCCAACATACTCCTAATATTTGTAAAAATTCTTATATTTATCCTCCTATTATCGATAAATTCCTTAATAATCCTTCTTATTTCTTTAATAAAAAAAATAATACTTATAATACTCTTAAAGATTTAACTAATTAATTTTTTTTTATTAATTTTTATAAATTGATTTTTTTTTATTTTATTATTTAATTTTATAATTTAAATATATTTAAATTTTAAATTTTAAATTTTAAATTTTAAATTTTAATTTTATTATAATAATATTTATAATAAAAAATGGAAAAAAAATAAAAATTTAAAAAGTATTACTAAAAATTTTTTTTCTATTGATGATTTAAATAATTTTAAATTTAATCCTAAAAAAATTTATGATGTTATATTACTTATCAATAATGATAAAAATAATAAATATTCTTTAGATTTTAATTTATCATTTAATGGAAAATTAACTATAAATTGTTATACATCATTTAATATAACTTTTAAAGGAAATTTAGATATTGATGAATTATTAATAAATAATTATATTGATATGTGTTATCGTATTTTTAAATTAAATTTTAATACTCAAATTAATAAATTAATTTTTAATGTTTATTTGTGTCCTTTACTTTATTATATTACTAATTATAGTTGTAGTTATAATAAATATAGGAATTATTTATCTAAATTTGAATATTATAAATATCATTGTTTACATTTAATTGGAGATTATTTTAATTTGAAAGAATTACATATTAATAATATTCAAAAATTATATTTAAATAATGCTAATTTTAATAATTTTAAATTATTTAATAATTATTTTATTAATAATGAATTAATTATTGATAAAAATATGTTAATAAAAAAAATTAATTTAAAAAATAATGAAATTTATTATAAATCAATTAATATAAAAGAAGATAAAGAAATATTAATAGATGATAATAAAACAATTTTAAATAATACTAATAATAATTTAATTTTTAATGTTATAAAACCTTCTAATGTTGAATTAGTTGGAAATATTAATAATTGTATTTTTAATGGATTAATTAATAATTTATATATGAGATGTAATTTAAATAATAGTTTAATAGGTAAATTCAATAATCTTTATATTAATAATAGTTATAAATATAGATATTTTCTTCAAGTTAATTATAAAAAATATCATAATCCTACAACAAATATTATATATAATAATTGTATAGAAAATATTATTTGTGAAGTTAATAATATATGTCATATAAAATATATTAAAATTAATAATATTAATGGAAAGTTTAATAAATGTGTTATAACATCTAATAGAATTAATAATATATATGGATATTATAATGATTTAAGATTTTTTAGATGTGATAATTTTAATTTAGATAATATTAATTATATTAATAAATTAACATTAGATATTTGTAATATATCTAATTTATCATATAATTTATTATCTTTAAAAAAATTAAAATTATATCATTGTGAAAATATAAAAAAAATACCAAATACTCTAATTAATTTAGAAGAATTAATATTAGATAGATGTGAAAATATAAAAGAAATACCTAATAATCTAATTAATTTAAAAATTTTAGAAATTAATAATTGTAATAATATAAAAGAAATACCTGAAACTTTTATTAATTTAAAAAAATTAATAATAGATGAATGTGAAAATATAAAAGAAATACCTGATACTTTTATTAATTTAAAAAAATTAAAAATATTTTATCGTAATAATATAAAAGAAATACCTAATACTTTTATTAATTTAAAAGAATTAATTATAAGATATTGTGATAATATATTAATTCCTGAAAATTTAAAAAAACTTTTAAAATAATTTAAATATATATTAATTAATGTTATTATTTCTTAATAATTAAAAATAATATTATAATTTATTATAAAAAATGATAAATAAAAATTATTAATGTTATTATTTTATTTATTATTAATTTTATTTTTTAAAATAATTTTATTTTAATTATTTTAAAATGATTGAAAAAATTTTTAATGATTTTAATGAATTTAAAGAATTTATAAAATTAATTTATGATGATAATTTTGAAACTTATAAAATTATTTTAAATAATAATTCTTCTTCTTATTATGATAAGATAGAAAATTTAAATATTAAATTTAAAGGAACTTTAATTTTAAATTATAATAATTTACAATATATTTCAGGAAATTTTGATATTGATGAATTATATATTAATATAAAATCAAATTATTTATATTTAAATTTAAATACAACAATAAAAAAATTAGTTTGTTATAATCATTTAGAAGATGATTTTATGAAGTATTTAGATTTATCAGGTAATTATTTAAATTTAATAAAATTAGATGTAAATAATATAAATTATTTAAAATTAGAAAAAAATTTTAATTATAATAATAATTTTGAATTATACAATAATAAAAATATAAATAATTTATGGTTATCTAATCCAATTAAATTTACAAATAATTTAATTGATAATATAACAATCGATAATGAAAATTTTGAATTAAATATTAAAAGTAATAATATAAAATCAATAACTTTAACTGAAAAATGTAAAAATATTATTATAAAAGGTGAATTTAAAGATTTAAATAAAATAATTTGTATGGGTGATTTAAATTATTTAGAATTAAATGGAACTTTTAAAAAAAAAGTAATTATTAAAAATAAACATATAAATCAAATAAAATATAACGGTAATTTTTATTCTATTATTCATCCGATAGATAATTGTATTATTAATACATCTATTTATGAAAATTTTAAATATAATGATAATGATACAAAAAATTGTTATATTAAAAATATAATATTTTTAAATAATGTTGATATTAATTATTTAATAATAAAAGAAAATTGTAATTTATCTGGAAATTTTGAAAATGTTAAAAAAATTATAATTAAAAATGATTGTAAAAAAATTATTTTAAAAGGTAATTTTTCTAATTTAGATGAAATTATTTGTGAAGTTGATTTAGATTATTTAGAATTTAATGAAATAATTTTAAAAAAAGAATTAATTATAGATAATAAAAATATAAATCAATTTAAATTTTTTAATATTAATGAAGTGGAAAAAATACTATATAATATACATTTAATTAAAGAAAGAATTTATGATAATACTATTTTTAAAAGTTTAAATGTTTATAGTGATATAACATTATTAAATAATAAAAATATATGTGAGATAAATTATTATAAAGGTAATATAAATGGAGATATTAATAATATTATACGTCTTATTATAAATGAAGAAAATGAAACTAATAATATACCTGATAATTTAATTAATTTAAGAGAATTAGAAATAAATAATTGTGATATAAAAGAAATACCATATACTTTTATTAATTTAGAAAAATTAAAATTAAATAATTGTAAAAATATATTTAATATTCCTAATACTTTTATTAAATTAAAAGAATTAGAAATTAATAATTGTGATAATATAAAAGAAATATCTAATACTTTTATTAATTTAGAAAAATTAAAATTAAATAATTGTAAAAATATATTTAATATTCCTAATACTTTTATTAAATTAAAAGAATTAGAAATTAATAATTGTGATAATATAAAAGAAATACCATATACTTTTATTAATTTAGAAAAATTAAAATTAAATAATTGTAAAAATATATCATATATATTTAATAATTTTATTAATTTAAAAGAATTAGAATTAAAAAATTGTGATAATATAAAAGAAATACCATATACTTTTATTAAATTAGAAAAATTAGAAATAAATAATTGTAATAATATAATAAAAATTCCAAGAACTTTAATTAATTTAATATCTTTAATTATTAATAATAATAATTTAATAAAAGATATACCTAAAACATTAAATAAAATTCAACATTTAGAATATGATTATTTAAATTATTATAAACAAAATATTCAAAATAAAATTAATGATATAAATGATTTTTTCAAATTAAAAAATATTTTTAATATTTTATAATTTTTTAAATTAATTTAATTTTTTTTATTTAAATATATTTAAAAAAATGATTTTTTAAATATTTTATTAATATATTTATTTTTTTTTAATTAATTATTATTTTAAAAATGAAAAATTACTTTGTTAATGATTATAAAGATAAAAAAAATAAAAATTATGATATAACTTTAGAAAACGATACAATAATTTTAAAAATAATTAATAATTTAGAAATTTTAGATTTAAATAATGATAAATATATTAAAAAAAATAATAATATCA
>Ga0247610_10002497_pt1 | contig 21154 bp, 16 predicted proteins | sample 174DNAGHGhighgp2_FD_193483 | JGI IMG/M metagenome (GOLD analysis project Ga0247610, IMG submission 193483) | Sheep rumen microbial communities from Palmerston North, Manawatu-Wanganui, New Zealand - 1742 DNA GHGhigh gp2 | ecosystem: Host-associated > Mammals > Digestive system > Stomach > Rumen...
CATGTCTGTCGGATGCTGAGCCATCACGATGCGGTTGTCTTCATTCAAGTTGAACATTTGCGTTTTTTGGCCGCAAAGGTACAGCGATAAAATGAGGCGGAAAAGCCGGCTGCATTCGGATGGTTACAAAAAAATTATTACTGTCCGCTAAACATTGTTATATCTATCCCAACTCATTGAAGCCCAAGAGTTGGGATAGTTTTCCATATATGACAAGCCCCCCTATATGTTTTCAGCGTCACTTGGCGGTGATTCGGCCGCCTCTTCAAGCATCAGTTTCATGTCAGCATCCGGCATGTTGAAGAACGTATTCATGTTAAGGTATTCCATCAGCACTATCCTTACCATTGTCGCCAACCCTGAGAAGCTCCAGCGCCTTTCCAGCGAGCTTTGAAGCAGCGATAGCAGCAGGTTGGCAATCAGGGTGACCCATATCTGGATTTTTATGGCATTAGCACTCTCTCCATAGAAGTATCTCAGGGGGAAGTTCTGCTTTATCTGCTTGAAGAGCGACTCTATCTGCCACCGCCTGCGGTATATGGCCACGATGGTCTCCATTGTCATGTCAAAGTCATTTGTAAGCAGCGACACCAGTTTGGGCGTCTTTCCTTTCTTGACATCCACGTATGTGATGATACGGGCGATATGGCTGATGCCGCCCTTCCGGAAGACGACCACCTGCTCACGGTATTCCATCAGGCCGTCAGGATTCATGTCCATACAGTCCACTAGGACATCGTACTTCAGGCCTTTCTTCATCTTTGTCACGTATATGACGTTTCTGTCGGTGAGTTCTTCGAACTTTTCGTAGTTGATGTATGCACGGTCCAGTGCGACAATCTCGTCATGGCAGAAATGGCTGGGAGCGAGCATGAACGAGTCATTGGTGGCAGCGGAGGTGAACCTGACGTCGCAGTGTACGCCCTCATTGGCATGGATGACGGAATGGACCTTGATGCCGCCCTTCTTCTTCCCTGTCTTCGGATGGCGCCCCACACCCTTGAAAATGGCGTTGGAGAACAGCGTGATGGTGGTGGAGTCGATAATCCGGAGCCGTCTAATCCACTCCTCCGTGCCGTTTCGTCGGCTGTCCGATGAAAGTCTGTCCTTGTTGGAGCTGTAGAGGTCACGATACACGTCCTCAAAGAACTTTTCCGACCGTCTGGCATTCGCATCCGACAGGGTACTGCGCCTGGGAACCTTGTCTATGCCTATGTGATGGAGCTTGCGCACTTCTGCTGTCATGGCCGCTTCTATCTCACGCAAAGAGTCAAAACGCATGACAACGGCATACAGCATCGTGAGCAGATGAGTGTACCCGTCAAAGCTCTTCACGTACCTCTCACCGCCGTTTTCGCGGCTCATTTCAACAATTTTATCACGATCAAGCGATTTTATCAGCTGACCATACACCGGCTGTCCGAAAAAATGTGTACTTTTGCCCATGGTTACGTTTGATTTTGTTTGGCGACTGCAAAGGTAACCAAAAGGGCTGACACCTAAAGAAGGTTTCAGCCCTAAATTTTTCCATAAGGGAAATGTTTAGCGGACAGTAATAGTTAAAAATGAACAAGACACCGTTATTAGAGTTCGTTTACAACCGCAAAAAGACTGCGGCAACGAACAGGGAGGCAGCTGTTGAACTCAGAATCACTTTTGAGTGTAAACAGAAGTACATGACAACAGGCATCAGGCTCCTGCCAAAGCATTAGCACAGGGGTGCTGTGGTAAATCGAATTGATGCCCGTGAATTGAACGAGACGCTGGAGAAACTCATGGTTGAGGTTCGCCAAGTCATTCTTGACATGATGAGCGAGAGCGTAATGGACATCTTTTCTATTCAAGTAGAAGAATACCAAGAATGTGCAATGACCATGTAAGCCTTTATAGTGAGGAAACTAATGCGGGATTAGTGGTACACCTCTATTGAATAGTTCCACATATTCATTCTGCACTATTTCCCGCTCTTTATATGGGTGAAAAAACCGCAATTGAAATATTGCTTTATAAAGCAAGAATCCAGTTTTTCGAATGCGTGGAAAACACATACCAGAAGGTAGGAGATTTTCGAAGCAAACCTATGAACTTATTCTCGTTGGTTAAGCATCACGTATATAATAAGGTGTACCCTTGTGTCTGCTTTTGCAAATGCAATTGTTCTTGAAGACACCAATCGTCGTAGCCTGATATGAATTGTGAAACGATAAATGAGAAAAAGTCAATTTAGTGAGTGTTAAAGTTAATAATCGTGATATTTTGCTTCTGTTTCGACAAAAATGACTATCTTTGTACCCAAAACATTTCATTATCCTAATATGGACAAAGATATCAATCGCATCAAAGTGGTGCTCGCAGAAAAGAAGAGAACCAATAAGTGGCTGGCAGAACAACTTGGCTGTGCATCTACGACCGTATCTAAGTGGTGTACCAATGCATGTCAGCCACCGATGGAGACATATCTCAAAATATCAAAACTCCTTGAAGTGGAATTGGGAGAATTAGTCAACAAGAGGTTCTCAGGAACTATTTAATGAAAAATAGAATGGAACAAAAATATACATTTTCTGGACATGAATCATTCCCTTGCAAGACACTTTGGCTGAAGAAGGGATACGATTTCGTTGTTCAAGGAAGGGATTTTAACAGGCCAGAAGCAGTCATCTATTTAGGTGTCGGCAAAAACATGGTGGCATCTATCCGCTATTGGCTTCGTGCCTTCGGCATCTGCGAGGGCGATCAGCCTACGTGGTTAGGCAATTATCTTTTTGATGACGCCAATGGCAAAGACAAGTATATCGAAGACCTGGCAACCCTTTGGCTGCTGCACTTCCATCTTGTCTTCAATCAGTTTGCCACACTCTATCATACAGTTTTCTGCGGCTATCAGAAAGGACACACACAGTTTGACCGTGACCAAATTGCTACTTACGTCAAACTGGAAATGATAGAAGCTGACAAGCAAAGCGTATACAATGAGAATACTGTAAGGAAAGATATAGCAGTGCTTGTGCAGAACTATGCCCTGCCACGCAAGGCCCAGTCGAATGAAGATTTCTCATCCATGCTGATTGAACTTGACCTGATTAGGCAGACGGCAGAAGGGAAAGGCTATTATTTTAATATTGATGGCAAGCGGAAAGTAGAGAAGGAGATATTCCTTTATGCCCTTCTGATGCTGAAAGAACGCGAAGGCGACAACACGTTATCATACGATACCATCCAGGACGAGATAGGTCTCGCATTCTGTATGCAAGATGTTGAAACCATTGAGATGCTGAAACTGCTGTCAAAGGACTATTCTCGGTATGTGTCTTATAATGACAATGCCGGCATACGCATCGTGCAGTTCACAAGTGATGTAGACAAGGAACAGGTGTTAAACGATTACTACAATGCGCACATTTAGTTTATCCGCAAATATTGCAAACGGTTTTGCCGAAGGTGCACAGTATATCGTGACACCCAATGCACAGAAAACCATTCATACCATCGTGAATGATTTTCAGACAGGCATCCATTCTTTTACCATCATCGGCTCATACGGAACGGGAAAGTCTAGTTTCCTGCTGGCCTTGGAGACAGACTTGGAGAGAAAGGGGAGGAAACCTTTCTTGATTGACTCGAAAATATTGCTTAAGTCGTCCGATATAGAAATCAAGAATATTGTTGGTGATTATACCGAACTGTCCACCCTTCTTCGTCGCAGTCTGAATGTTGAGAACACCACCAACAGCGTACTCGACGAGCTGAAATCATATTATAACAAATGTCAGAAGCAAGGAAAGTTTCTGCTCATTGTCATTGATGAATTCGGAAAAGTGCTGGAACACGCAGCGAAGAACAATCCAGAGAAGGAGTTATATTTCCTCCAGAAACTGGCCGAGTTTGTCAATGTACCTTCTCGTCAGATTCTGCTGCTGACCACGCTCCATCAGAATTTCAGCGCATACGCCAAGGGACTGACCGAAGCACAAGTCAATGAGTGGAAAAAGGTGAAAGGACGCTTTAAGGAAGTCACCTTTGTTGAGCCTATAGAGCAATTGTTACACCTTGCCGCAAAGCAGATGCAGGCTGACAGAAAGGCAGAAGTGTCATTCTCTGCTAAGTCTCTTTACGAACTGGCCAAGGCTACAGGCTATGTTTCCAAAGATTTCCCCATTGATACCGCTTTGCAACTCTACCCGCTTGACCTATTCTCTGCATACGCTATAACGACTGCAATTCAACGATACGGGCAGAATGAACGTTCTCTGTTCACTTTCCTGGCATCTCAAGAGAATGCGCCACAAGAGGTATCAGTAAAAAGTCAGATATATAACCTCCAGAGGGTCTATGACTACATCTACTATACCTTCTATTCCTACTTGAAAGAGGCCAATGCCGACTCCATGAACTGGAGTTCCATGCAGGTGTCCATCGAAAGAGTGGAGGGCCAAAGTTGGGACACACCAGAGCAGATGCTTCAGGCTGCCAATATCATTAAGGCCATAGGCTTGCTGAATCTTTTCAGCGTGGCAGGTTTCAGACTTTCCAAGGAGTCACTGGCTGATTATGCAAAACTGGCTATGAATATCCCTGATGCCCAGCACATCATTGAGAAGCTGGAACAGAAGAAGATCATTCGATATGCGGCCTATAAAGACCGTGTGATGCTGTTTGAAGGGACGGACGTGGACTTAGAAGCCTAGATTCGTGATGCAGGACTGATGGTTTCACGTCCAGTCGCTTTCGTTGACGAACTGACCGTGTTTTTCAACCATCGCATCTCCCCTGTGAAGGCTCATTTTTATCAGAAAGGAACGCCACGATTCTTCGATTATAAACTTTTCGATGCCCCTGAAGAGCTGGTGCCCAAAGGCGACACCGACGGCTATATAGAATTGATATTCTCTACAAGAAAAGATGCACTGGATGAAATCAAGAAGGCGAGCGCGGATTCTGAACATGCTTTGATTTTCGCCTATTTCATTGACACAGATAATATTATTGACCATCTGTATAACATTAAGAAATACAAATACCTGACGGACAAGGTTATCAAGAAAGAAGACCTTGTTGCCGTCAAGGAGATACAGAAACTGAAAGAATATGAAGAGAATCTGCTGAACAAGGCCATCAGCGACAATCTGTTCTCTTACAGGAACCGTGTCGTCTGGATCTTTGGCGGTAAGGAGCAACGGGTGGAGTCGCATCGTGACTTCAATAAGTTGCTGTCGAAGGTGTGTGACGAAATTTACTGTAAAACGCCTGTGATGAACAACGAGCTGTTCAACAAGCATAAGTTGAGCGGCACTATTACTGCAGCGCGGAAAAGTTATCTGAGCAATCTCATTGAACACTATTCCGAAGAGAATCTCGGTTTCCCCAATGACAAATTCCCACCAGAGAAGACCATCTACTTCTCGTTGCTGAAGAATACTGGTTTGCATAAGGACGGAGAGTTTGCCGATGCTCCTACTCATGAAGGCTTCCTCCCAGTATGGATTGCGTGCGAAGATTTCCTAAAGAGTACAGAGAACAAAGCCCGAAAGATTTCGGAACTGATAAAGCTCCTCTCTACTCAGCCATATAAGTTGAAGCAAGGTTTCCTCGACTTTTGGATACCGACCTATCTATTCATCCGGCGACAGGACTTTGCCCTCTACGATGCCTCCAAAGGGGCATTCATGCCAGAGGTAAATATAGAGTTCTTCGACCTGCTGCAGAAGCATCCGCAGGACTTTGAGGTAAAGAAGTTCGCCGTAGATGGCGTGAAGTTGGGATTCTTCAATCAGTATCGCCGCTTCATCAATCTGGGCGACGAGTTCACCATCACCAAAGACAGTTTCATTGAGACCATTAAGCCGTTCCTTAGCTTCTATGTCCGACTGGATGACTACACCAAGCATACCCACAAGTTCAACCATGACTCTACGATGAAGTTCCGCGATGTGCTGGCGAAAGCGAAAGACCCGGAAAAGGCTTTCTTCGAGGATTTGCCCGAGGCACTTGGCTTCAGTCAGGAGAAGTTGAAGCAGGAGGAGTTCATCCGTGAATACGGCAACATCATCCAGCGGGCCATCCGCGAACTGCGCACTTGCTACACAGGCCTGATCGACCGCATAGAGGAACGGCTCATTGACGGCTTCGACCTGCAATCAGGCGACTATAACGAATACGTAGCAGAAATCCGCAATCGTCTCGCTCATGTCAAAACGTATCTATTGACAGATAAACAACGTGAGTTCTACCACCATGTAATGACAGAATACGATAACCGTACCCAGTGGTATCAGTCCATTTGCTACACCATCCTGGAGCAACGTCTTGAGACTCTTCGTGACGAACAGGAAGAGAAGTTGGTCGATGACCTCATCTATATGTTCCGCACCTGCGAGAAGTATTCTTCCATTTCCCAGAAAACGGACGATTTGGACAAGAATGATGCCTACTCCTTTGACATGGTGACAAACCGGGGCACAAATATAAGGACACAAACCTACATCCTGCCAGAGAAGGACAAACAGCAAGTCGCAGATTTGGAGGCACAAATTAACGGTCTGCTTTCTGGTGATACCAATCTTGACGTTTGTACATTGCTGTCGATACTTAATAAGAAGATGAACAAATGACAAAGATAAGACATATATTAGGCATATCAGGCGGTAAAGACAGCGCGGCACTCGCCATCTATCTGAAGCAGAAGTATCCAAATCTGAAAATCGAGTACTATAATTCTGATACAGGCTGCGAACTGGCAGAGACTGAGACACTGATTAACCGACTGGAGGCCTATTTGGGGAAAATAGAACGGCTACGGGCTGCCGAGGGGAGCCCAGAACCTACTCCATTCCACCATTTCCTAAAGGCAATGGGTGGATTCCTGCCCTCGCCACAGGCCCGTTGGTGTACCAAGAAGATGAAACTCGACAAATTCGAGGAATATGTGGGCGATGACTGCGCCGTATCATACGTAGGCATTCGAGGTGATGAGGACCGCGACGGCTATATATCATCGAAGCCCAATATTCAGGCCATTTTCCCATTCCGCAAGAACATATGGAGTATCGATGTCATCAACAAGTTCCTGCATCAGGAGAATCTTGATCAGATTGTAGCCATCTACGAGCGGCTTTGCCCTGACGGATTCTTGCGTGACGAGATTCTGGACACCGTAAAGCGTCCCATCACCAAGCAGTTCTATTATTCGAAGAAGATGAATGCCCTGCTGGACTACGACATCAAACTGTTCAATCTTGCCGTGTTCGAGTTCCTGAAAACCACCGATTATCCAGTGGGCAAACTTGACTCGTTCCCCTTGCTTGACAATACTGATGTGCTGGTAAAGGAGGATATCTTCCACTTGTTGCGCGAAAGCGGAGTTGGTGTCCCTGCCTATTACGAAGAGATACCCTTCGAGGTGGATGGTCAGACGGGTACCTACTGCCGTAGTCGCTCTGGCTGTTACTTCTGCTTCTTCCAGCAAAAGATAGAATGGATTTGGCTCTACGAGCAGCATCCAGACCTATACGCCAAAGCAATGGAATTTGAGAAAGACGGCTATACCTGGAATCAGAACGAGAGTCTGGCTGACCTGATACAACCAGAGCGTATCCGACAGATAAAATTGGATATTATCAAGCGACAGCAAGAGAATAAATCCAACAACAAGGGAAGTACTCTCGTTGATATTCTTGGTGACGATATAATGTGTACTAATTGTTTTATATAGTATGTGATTATGAATGAGATAACTAAAACAAAAGAAGTAGGCTTTTCTGTTGATGCAGGTCTGATACAACGATTAGGATACGAGTTGGTTGGACGTGCAGAAACTGCTGTGGCGGAATTAATAAAGAATTCCTATGATGCTGATGCTACTATAGTTGATATTGACTTCATTGATTCTTCACAGGTAGGAGGGACCCTGCTCGTTATAGATAATGGTGTGGGCATGACAGAAAATCAGCTCATAAATGGTTTTATGAGGATTTCCTCTACAGACAAAGTTCATAATCCTACTTCCGCAAGGTATGGAAGAACAAAAGCTGGACGAAAAGGCATTGGGCGTTTCGCTGCTCAAAGATTGGGGGTAGAACTGACTATTGTAACTCAAACAAAGGAGAGCGAGTATGCACTAGAAATTACAATTGACTGGAATAAATATGTAATTGATGCAGATTTGTCATCAATAACATTTCCAATAAGAAGAGTTGCCAAAGCACGCGCCGAAGGAACAACTTTAACAATTAAGAATCTGCGTGAGAAATGGACAGATGCTACCATTAAGCGCGTATTTCGATATGTTTTAGATTTGTTTCAGCCAGATTACTTATCAGAGAGAAGCAGGACAAACAATCTTGCAATTCAAAATGAAGAATCGTTTAAAGTCAATTTTTATCAGACTTTTAATGGTGAAAAGAGACCATTCATAAATGAACAGGTTTCCATATTCGATAAAGCCTTGGCTGTTTTTGAAGGGTATATTAATGATAATCATTGCGGAATAATATCAGTAAAAAGTGATAGCCTCGATTTGGACGATACCTTAGAAATTGGAAATACTGATGGGGTTCAAGAATTTCCTAACCTTCGAAATGTATATTTTAAAATTCATTATTTCATCTATAATAGAATACAATATTACAATGACAGCATCTCGCGTATAGATTTAAATAAAATACAAGAATTATCTAAAACCGCAAGTGGCGTAAAACTCTATAGAAATGGATTTAGGGTATTGCCTTATGGCGAGCCTACCGACGACTGGACGAATGTTGATAGGAGGTGGAGTAGTGACTCTGGACGTGTCAATGTTCCTATGAGCAACAAGAATCTATTTGGTTTCGTGGAAATTATAGATTCTGATGGAAAAGTCTTTGAGGAAACTGCTAGTAGAGAAGGCCTTATTGAGAATGAAGCATTTAGACAACTGGCTGATTTTATTCACAAATCTTTAGTTGCTATTAGAGGACGAATTGCTGAAAAGATAACGATATTCAAAGAAAAGAGGAACCAAGATGACTTTACAACAGAATCGGATGAAAAAGCTCACACAACTCAAGAAATGATCGAGCAGTTGAGATCTTTGTTAGATGCACAGATTTTTATATCTCATAAAAGCGTAGATGAAAATGACATTGACAACAATATTAGGTCTGGACATATAATTATAAATCAATTAGCCGATTTAATAGAAGAAGCTGGTATGTTGCGTGTTCTAGCGGGTTTGGGATTGACTATCGGGGAATTTACCCACGAAATAAAGCAATTCCAACCTTCAGTCTATGGGCATATAAGCAAACTGAACCAACAAGGATTAGATATCAATGCTCAGAAACAAATAGATGGAATAAAAATGGATTTTGACAATCTTTTTGGCTATACGAAATTTTTCAGCACGACCATCTCTCAAAATATAAACAGAGAAAAGGAACCGGTAGATTTGTTGGCCATTATTGATATATTCCACAATACAATAATGAATGATTTGGAAAAAAATGCCATAGAATTTAGAGTCGAAGAATTAGACTTTGATGTTATTACATTGCCCATGCACAAATCGGAATGGAGTTCAATTTTATACAATCTATATACCAATTCCAGAAAAGCAATAAAAAGAGCAAACGTAGAAGGAAAAATACTTGTTGAAGTAGGAGTAGATGATACTAATACATTCGTACTATTCCATGATAATGGAGATGGGATTCCCGAAAAGAATAGAGGGCGAATTTTTAATGCTTTTTTTTCTACATCAACCCCAGCAAGTTATAATGCGCCAAACGAAGAACAGTTAGTGGGAACTGGGTTAGGTCTAAAAATAGTTAAGGACATTGTACTATCATACAAAGGGGATATTGTACTTTATCCTCCTAAAGAAGGATATTCCACATGTTTCAAGATTTCAATACCAAAGAACAATTAATTTTTATAATTTATGGCAATACAATATTATTATATTGATGATGACCCTAAATCTTATGATAAGATTCAAGGGTTTGAATGTGACAACTTGGTTATAAAAACAGTTCAACACCAGGACACTTGGGAAGAACAGTTGACATTTTTGAAAAACAATGAGCAATTCATTGACGGTCTGGTTCTTGACTTAAAACTGGATGATTTGCCAAATGGCCATCATAAAAGAGCAGAGTTTCGTGGAACTTCTTTAGCTCAAGAAATTCGAACGCGCCAAAAAGAAGGAGGGTTAAAAGGCTTTCCCATCGTACTTTTCTCTGCGAACGACAAGGTGCAGTTAGCATTGGAGAATTCTGGTAAAGACCTGTTTGATATTTGTATTGACAAATCTAATATCAAAGACGAATCTTTTTCTATATATTCACCTCAAATGATAGCTTTAGTTAAAGGCTATAATAAACTTCAATCATCAAAGAATAACGATGAAATATTTTGCATTAACAGTTCTTTGCTTGATAGTCGTTTTGTAAGTGAATTTGATAGTATTAAAAGTTCTCCTATACATATTCAGGCAAGATTTTTAATCACCGAATTGCTAGAAAAGCAAGGCTTGTTAGTAAACGAAGATGTACTAGCAGCAAGGTTGGGGATTAATAAAGAAATGTCAGACGATTGGAATTTATTAAAAAAAGAGATAGAGCACACTCTGTATAAGGGGGTCTTTGCTGAGGGGTGGACAAGATGGTGGATGCCTTCAATCGATAAATGGTGGAGCAAAGATTTGAAAGCCAATTTCCCGCTTCGCTCTTCCGCTGCTAAGGATAGAGTTGAACTGATTCAAAATCATTTTCAAATCAAAAATTGATAGTAGCAGAAAAAATAGATAAAAGCAACAGCGAAGAGTTTTGGACTGTTTGTATGGCTTATAATCGTCCATTAGACCCTGTAGATGGGCTGCTAATACAAGGTCAAGATAATCTGTATCCTTGGCAGGAACCTGCTTATGTATCAATAGATGCAGCATTGAGACGTAAGAACATTGACAAGTGGAAGGGTGTTGCAGATATAGAAAAGGATTATTTTGAGAAGTTAAAAGTCGCATTTAAGCCAAAAAGATAGATAAGATGAAAAAAGAAATAATAGGGAATACCTCTACGGACATTCTAAATGTTGCAAAGATCTTGCAGGGAAAAGGTCTTTGTACTGATATTTCTCCTTTAATGAAAACCATCAGTTGTTTTAAAAGAGAACAAATAACTCAACTTGAAAAACTTAAGTTACACATAAACACAGCACCAAGAAATACTCGCCCTAACGTTGAATCGTTGGACATTTATCTCAATGTCACAGTCCCTAAACTATCTTCTGACGATTTTATCTTGTCATTAAACGGCTATACATTCAGTATGATGATCTTAGGAATGAATAAAGAAGGGAAAATGGCAAAATCATCATGGCATTTAGATTATGACAATAGCGACAAAGCAGAGTATGTTCATCCACATTTCCATCTAACATATGGTGGACTATCAATGGAAAATATTTCAATTGGAGATGTATTACTATTACCAACACCACGTATAGCATATCCTCCAATAGATATAATTCTTGGAATTGATTTTGCTTTATCTAATTTTGTGAGAAAAGATTTGTATGAGAATATTAGAAGCGATTCGCAATACAAAGCTGCTGTTAGACATTCCCAAATAAAATATTGGAAGCCGTACATGATGTCATTAGCACATTTTTGGTGCGATTTCACCTGTGGGGAATTCTCAACCTGCTCAAACCTCAGTAAATGTTTAAATCCTAATTTGGTAGATTAGAATATGCTTAAGGAAGTAGTATTCCCTCCCCATCGCCGATATAAGTCGCGAACAGAATGGGAGCCAGTAGGCTTCTTCTCTGAGGCATTGTGTAATGCTACGCAATTTGACATAAAACTTGGATTCTTTTCCTCTTCTGCAATCAATGTGCTTGCCGATAGTTTTGCAGCTTTTCTGTATAATGGCGGGAGAATGCGAATGATTATTAACGACATTCTTTCTATGGATGATAAGCATGCAATAATGGCGGGAGAATCAGACGTGACTATACCATATTTTGACCTGCAGAATCTTCAAGTAATAAAAAATACTCTATCAGAGAGGGATAAACATTTCTTTGAGTGCCTTGCCTGGTTGATTAGGAATGAACGTTTGGAACTAAGAATTGTTGTGCCTAAAGATGGGGAAGGCATAGCACATTCGAAATGTGGATTATTTACCGATGGGCTTAATAAAGTTGCATTTGATGGATCATGCAATTTTTCTCGAACTGCATTGATTTTGAACATTGAGAGTATCACGGCTTTTTGTGACTGGGACGGAAAGAGTGATGTCTTTAGAATTGATGATATAAGTGAAGATTTTGAACGAACTTTTTCAGGCCAAGATAATTCGGTGAATTACCTTAAAGCAGAAGAAGTGAAAGATAGCATAACGCGTAATTTTAAAGTAAAAGAAGTCAGAGACCTTTTGAGCGAGGAAGTAGCACTAATATCAAAACGACAAATAGACAATTTGCCCAAAAGCGTGCAAGTTTTTTTAGACCGGGCAAAGGCAAGAGTGACCAACCTTTTAGACAGACTAAACGAACATTCAGCAGCATTGATACAAAGTGAAGATGAACCACGATTCCCGTTTGACAAGCCTCGTGAATACCAAAAGCAGGCTTACGAGAATTGGAAAGCAAATGGACAGAAAGGGCTTTTCGCTATGGCAACGGGAACTGGCAAAACGCTAACGTCGCTAAACTGTTTGCTTAATATCTACAAGAAATTCCATTTCTATAAGGCATTGATATTGGTTCCAACAATTACTTTGGTTGAACAATGGGAAGAAGAATGTCAGAAATTTAGTTTTAAGCACATCATAAAAGTTAGCTCAAGGAATCCGAATTGGAAGTCGGAAGTTGATGCTATAAAATTGAAAGAAGATTTTAATGTTGCAGATGAAGAACCCTCGTTCATTATCATTGCGACATACGCTTCTTTTGCTCGTGAATCCATCTTCCGTGAGTTGGTAGGCTTTAGCAAGAAAACTTGTAGGCAATTGTTGTTGATAGCAGATGAGGCCCATAATATGGGGGCTGGTAGAATATTGGATAGGTTAGGAGGAGTGAAATTCCTTCGCAGGATTGGACTCTCTGCAACTCCCAAACGGCAATTTGATGATACAGGAAATTATGCGATTATGGATTTCTTTGGTTGCCACGATGGGTATACTTTTGAATATGACATGCAAGAGGCTATTGATAATGGGTTCTTATGTCGTTATCGCTATTATCCTCACCTTGTTAGACTCAACGATTTTGAAATGGCAGAGTATATGCGCATATCCCTTCAATTGGCCAAATTCTTCAATGCAGACAGTGAGAGCTTCCCAAAGTCTGATGATATTTTGATGAGATTACTTTTGAAGAGGAAACGTATTATTCATAAAGCCAAAAACAAAGAGACCATCTTCCGTGAGATTATTCATAACCGTTATGCAGAAAAAGGCAATTTGAAATATACTTTAGTATATGTACCAGAAGGAGCAAAGCCTGATGACAACACATCAGATATGTTTGATACTGTGGAAACGGTTGCCGATGACGATTATTCAGAAAATCTCATTGATGTCTATACTCAGATCGTTCAAGATGTGAGTAAAACGACAACGGTCAAAAAGTTCACTTCTGCTGTAAAAGGCAGAAATGAAATACTTGACAAGTATGCTAAAGGAGAAATAGAGGTACTCACATCTATGAAATGTTTGGATGAGGGTGTTGATGTACCACGAAGTGAAATGGCAGTCTTCTGTGCTAGCACGGGAAACCCACGTCAATTCATTCAAAGACGAGGTCGTATTCTGCGAAAGCATCCTGATAAGCACTTGGCAATAATCCACGATTTAGTAGTTGCGCCAGAAATAAACTCAAGTATGGAGAACTATAATATGGAGCGTAGTTTACTAAGGGGCGAACTATATAGAGTTCGTGATTTTGCCGTCCTGTCTGAAAATGCAGATTATGCATATACAGAATTAGAAGATATTTTGACTTATTATAATTTACCTTTATTCTAAAATATATGGCTTATATTAGTAACAACGAAAAAATACTTCAAGCTGTATTACTTGATGAAAGACTAATGAAGTTTGGCGGGTATTCGCCAGCAGATATCGGTAATATCTACCAAGCATTAGATTCTGACAATTACGTCATAAATGCCGTTGCCCAAATCATAAAGCGCACTAATGAAGGGGCAACGATGCAAGAATTATGGAAAGAAATTAATACCTATTTATATAATAACGTATGATTATCAAGGAAATAAGAATAAAAAATTTCCGTAGTTATTATGGAGATAACAATCATTTCGAGTTTTCGGATGGCTTAACTTTGATATTAGGTGATAACGGAGATGGGAAAACGACTTTTTTTGAAGCCCTGCAATGGCTGTTCAACACGACTATAGATAGAGGAAGTCTTGATAATGTCTCAGAAATGAGAAAGTCAAAACTTGAAATAGGAGAGTCTGATGAAGTCTCTGTCTATATGGCATTTGAGCATAATGGCGAGAAAAGCGTAGAGAAATCCTTCTCGTTTGAAAAGACTGGTGACAGCGCTTATAAAGTGAGCAACATCACTTATAGGGGTTATGAAGCTAACGGAACTGAGCGAGAGGCTGTTAATGGAAAAACGTTGATAGACCGTTGCTACGATGCTTTCATCCAACGATTTAGTATGTTCAAAGGCGAATCGGAATTAGATGTGTTTGATAATTCTGCTGCGCTCAAAGAGTTGGTAGATAAGTTTTCTGACATCCGCAAGTTTGATGTTCTCGTGGAGAACACATCGAAATTTGAAGAGAAGTCAAATGCAGCCTACACAAAAGAAATGAAGTCTGATGCAAAAGTCTCTAAAGAAGCAAATGAATTGGACTTTAAGATAAAGCATGTTGGCGAAGAAATTTCAAATCTACGAAGTGACATCAGAGATAAACAAACATCCTATGATGTATTTTCAAATCGCTTAACTCAACTGGAACAGAACCAAGAAACCTCTAAACGCTACCGTGACATACAAAATAGGTTAAAAACTCAAGAAGAAAAAGCGACACGTTTAAAAGGACAGATTGGAAGCATAGATTATAGTCACAGTTTGCTTGACAAAATGTGGGTACTATGTGCTTTCCCACCTATTTTGAATGAATTTCAGCAGAAGTGTTCAGCACTTAGTCGGGAGAAAAGAAAGCAAGAAAGAGACTTCGACAAGCAACAGGCAGCGGCATTGGCAAAGTTGGAGACCATCAAGGAGGTGCAAGGGGCACTTATCAATGGTGCAACGGAATTACCTTGGTATCTGCCTGACCAGGAAACAATGGAGGAGATGCTGCGAGACCACATTTGTAAGGTGTGTGGTAGGACGGTAGAAGACAATTCTGAGGCTTACCACTTCATGGTGCATAAGATAGAAGAGTATAAGGCTCATGTGGAGGCGAAGCTGAAGCGTGAACAGGAAAAGCAATCGTTGGAGGAACAGAGTCTGTTTAAGAATGATTACATTGAGGAACTGCATAGTTTCAGTATAGCTCTCAGTGGCAGTCAACAGGCAAAGGTTTCTTCAATAGCCCGCGAGATAAAAGACCGCTTGGAATTGGTTGACCGCTTGAAGGAGGGCTTGAAGGTGGTGGAAGGCAAGATTCAGGACATCGTTGACGAGAAGGCTCGCCTGTTGATACAAGCAGGGAATGTGCCAGAATCGTTGCTTGAAAGTCAGTACAATGACATCAAGGGACTGTTTGAACAGAAAAACCGTGCGGAGGTGAGACTGACGGAATTGAATGGGGAACTGAAACTGAAGATGGAGCAGCAGAAAGAACTGCAAGAAAAACTGGATGCTTTGAACCCTGCCAGTTCGAAAGTGAAGACACTGCGTGACGTGCATCGTGTGTTGGAAGAAATTGCCCGTGCCTTCCAAAATGCCAAGAAGGAGAACTTGCGACGTTTCCTTGCCGAGATGGAGGAGAGAGCCAATCATTATGTATCAGCTCTGAGTGCCAATGACTTCCACGGTGAGATTCGACTGGTACAGACGGCAGATGACTCGACGGAGATACATCTGTTTAGTTCGAACGGAACGGAAATCAAGAAGCCATCTGGCTCTCAGCGGACGGTGATGTATATATCGGTGCTTTTTGCTATCTCAGACTTCACTCAGCAGAAGCGTGAAGAAGATTATCCGCTGATATTCGATGCTGCCACTTCATCGTTTGGCGATTCCAAGGAAGGGGAATTCTATAACGTCATCAGCAATGTGAAGAAACAGTGCATCATTGTGACCAAGGACTTTATCACTAAGGGAGAAGTGCGCAGGAATGATATACAAGGGCTGGAATGTCCTGTGTATCGTATCAAGAAAGCCAAAGGGTTCGACGCAAATAATATGGCAACCATTCGTACAATCGTAGAAAAACTGAAGTAGAGTATGGAATCATTGTTTGACTTATGGGGCAAAAGAGACCCCGAATGGGAAAAGAAATATCAGGACACGGTTCTCATTCCATTTACTGATTACGGCAAAGGCGTGAACCAGTATCAAGATGTGCGCGGCAAGATATTCGGCCCTGGATATGAAATGTTTATCTTGGCTTTCTTCATTGGCCTATACTATGACCAAACGAAACCATTAGTCGAGGACAAGGCTATGAGGAAACGCTTTGGCTGGCCTATCTGCGAATGGGGCAGCAGGGAGGCACGTCTTGGACGTACCAAATATTCTGATCTACAGCGTTATATGTATGCTGCTCTTATAGCAAGGACAAACATCGACTTCATCGCCCTTGATAAAGGTGACATCACGCCCCGCAAGGCTGTCGACATGCTGATGGACAAGATGGAGCAGTATGCCAATTTTGGCTTCGACTTTATTGAGGAGAAGTTGGAGGATAATCCCAACTACTTCTTCAAAGAGACCGCTTTTCTGCGTGTGTTCCTCGGATTCTTGAATGAGGAAGAGAAACAGGATGAGCCTGATGGAACCGATGATGTGCCAGAGTCGTTGGACTAAGTTGTAAACAGTTATGGATAAGAGTTTCAAATTCAGCCAAGTTCCCCACAATTGGGCTTTATGCTACATTTCAGAATGTAGTCGCAAGGAAGAGTGTATGCGATATCAAGTATGCAAACTTGCTCCAGTTGGTATGACTAGAAATAATTGTGTCCTGCCAACTGTTATGAATAAGAAAGAGTGTCCTCATTTTGCACCAATTCAAGTTGTACGCGCAGCAGTGGGATTTAGTAGAATCTTTGCCGAAGTAAAGGAGAAACACCATGCTGCCATGTGAGGGGAACTGGCTGGCTATCTGGGAGGTGGAGGTACCTTCTATCGCTATCGTAATGGAGAGCGCTTATTGATGCCTGAGCAACAGGAATGGATTAAAAAGATGTTTCTGCGCTTTGGCTATACGGAAGAAGTAATATTTGACAACTATAAAGATGTGTATCGCTTTGATGACTGATAAGCCTAACGTGAAACACCAATATTACCAGCACTTGGTAAATAATGCAATTCTTTGTCATTCTTCTCTCATTATTGCTGGCACCATCAAACGCAGTATCTTTGGCATGTGCTTTTTAGTCTCACAAATGATTGTAATGTCATGCAGTTAATCTATTGCTACATACAAAAATTCCGTAACATTGAACAGCAGGAAATACAGCTGTCCGATAAATTTCGAGTAGGTGTCATAGATGGAAATTTAAGGATTGAACGTCTGGAACCAAGCCGATTGAAAGATTACGTTTATGGACAGAACTTCGTACGGAATCTTCACGTGATTGTGGGTAAAACGGGTTCTGGGAAAACAAACCTGCTTCAGATGATAGGTATGGACAAATGGGAACGGATGAAGGATAGTAAAGACAATGCATATTTAATGTTGTATGAAACGTCAAGTTCCAATACGTTTTTTGCAGAGATTGTAGGATTGGAAATCCAATCGTTACAAGGAGTTGAAAAGAATTCATGGGCTATGCCAGACAATTCTTATGCCTACAAATTCATTTATGATTTTGAAGAGAAAAGAATTGTTTCAGTCTTAAATGCTACATTCAAAGAAACAGAGGACACCTGCATTGTTAATGCTTTCGACAGATATGCTTTCGCACATTGTCCTTACGCAGATGAGCATAATACGGGGTTCTATGAAGAGAGCGGTTTCCTGCCAAGGATGGTAGCACAATTCGGAAAATCAAGTGTCTCTCTTGAATGCGCCTGTTTACAGGATTATCTCGCACATTTCTGTAAGAATAACCTCAAGCGCAAAGCATCTTTTGTTATCAGGTGGGACAATTGGCAAAATCAACATCAGTTTGAGTTAGATGAAAAGTTGATGAGAAAAGACTACTGGACATACAAAAGCAGAGCAGAAGAACAGCGAGAGAAAAGCTACAAGGGAGGAAAATACCATGGGCATACAACATATCCAAAAGGTTCGACACCAAAGTCCCGTTTCTTGCATGACTTGATGACTGATTTTGCAATCTATCTGCGTAAGTGGGCGGAATGTGTGGATGAAGACTTTCCCGAGAAGTATCATCAATGGAGTGGCTATATTGACGATTTGGGCATAGATAATCCTCGTATTTTGCCCGATGGACAGAAGATGTCTATACTGAAGCGAATAGACTGGCTATGTCAGTACTTGGACTATCACACAGATGAAATGACGTCAAATCACGGGCAGATATGGCAAGCGGGTTCAGACGTAAGAGATTTATTCTTTCTCTTAGGGAAAATGGATGACAAGTATTTCACGGATGAAGAGTTTTCAATTCCTGTGGTAGATATAGATCTTTCAGAACAGTCCACGATGCAACAAGTATTTGAACGTCTTGAACAATATCGGGCAGACGAAGTTGGGGTCTTTACCCAGTGTTTGCTGCCATATCATTGGACTTACGTCAGTTCTGGGGAATATCAATATGCAAAAATCTGGGGTATTATAGAAGAATATGGTATCAAGGTAAAGATTTCAAGCCAGGGTACTAGTTATAATGAAGCAAAACATCCTAACTTGATATTGCTTTTAGACGAGCCAGAGAATTATATGCATCCCGAGATGTGCAGAACTTTTATTAGTAAAATGAAGGAGATATTGGCCAAACGTCATAGCCTGGCAGATTTCCAAGTCTTACTTAGTACGCACTCACCGTTCATACTTTCAGATGTATTATCGGAACAAGTCATCAAGATGGAGTGTGATGAACTGGGATTGTGCCACATTTCTCAGGGAATAATACCTTATTTTGCAGCAAACATCCATAGCATTATGTCTGATGGCTTCTTCTTGGAATACACGATAGGTGAACAAGCACGACACTTTTTGACAGAAAAGTTTGTCCTTCTGAAATCAATTCTTGAACATGGTGGAATACAAACAGAGGAAGATCGTGTGGAATTACAGAATCTGAGAGCGTTATTACCTCATATTGGTGATGATGTTATTCGTTTTAGTTTTGAGTCTTTAATTAAGAGGTTGCAATGATTCATTTGTCATTTTCTAATATACAGACATTAGAACAGATGCACTTTGCCGCTGTGAAAAACTATTGCAGTGAGATAATGCATCCAAATTCGCTTGAGGATTTTTACAAGAAAGTTATAGCCTTGCATGGATTTGATTCATTTCATCAAGAATACGTAGAGGGAGAAAGTGGATTTGAATGGTTACGACGGTTCATATTGGCAGACCATAACACGTTAAGTATATGGGTTAAGGAACAGGCGGATAAGTTAAAGTTTGACCAAATGAAGAAGCTTTACTTAAACAGATTTTCAAAGAGTCCAGATATTTTCGTAGACAACCACGGCTCATATAATTCATACACACTTTTCAGAACAATGGGAATTAAAGTCTGCCCTTATTGTGAACACGAGTTTTTGGATGAAGTGCAGATTGCTGGGCATAGTCGGCGAACAATAGAATTTGACCATTTTTTTCCTAAAGGGGAAAATGAATATCCAGGCTTGGCGATGTGCTTCTACAATCTTATACCCAGTTGTAAACCATGCAATCAACTTAAGATGACGCAGCCTGTTGAAGCCAGTCCATACGACCCAAACATTGAGCGTTTGTCACATCTTTGCCCAGAATTGGAAATTGGGGTTAATATGGAAACTGTAAATGTGCAAGACTGCAAAATCAGCCTGCATCCATCCGGTGGCATGATAATTAACAATAGCACGTTAGCTCTTGAGCAACGTTATGAAAGTATAACCTCAGATGTCTACCAGTTAATAAGGAAGAAGCAGCAATATCCTGATGAAAAGCTGGAAGAACTAGAACGCCTTGGCTTTGGCAAAATAAAGCAGTTGAAGCAAGACCTGTTCGGTCTACCAAGATATATGGCAAAAGGTAAAGAACTTCATACGAAAATGAAAGAAGATTTAATAGGTTATTAATATTGATATTAAGCTTATGAGAAAAGAAAAAATCGAAAAGGGAAATAAATACCTGAATATAGTACCTATTCCCTATGCCGATTATGGCAAAGACTTAAGGCGGTATGACCAGACGAAATCATTATCAGAGGACAAGGCTAAGAGGAAACACTTTGGATGGCCTATCTGCGAATGGGGCAGTAGGGAGGCACGACTCGGACGTACCAAATATTCCGATCTGCAACGTTATATGTATGCAGCATTGATAGCAAGGACAAACATCGACTTCATTGCCCTCGACAAAGGGGACATTACACCCCGCAAGGCTGTTGACATGCTGATAGACAAAATGGAGCAGTATGCCAATTTCGGTTTCGACTACATTCAGGAGAAGTTAGAGGACAATCCCAACTACTTCTTCAAATAGACGGCATTTCTGCGTGTGTTCCTCGGATTCTTGAATAAGGAAGAGAAACAGGAAGAGCCTGATGGAACCGATGATGTGCCAGAGTCGTTGGATTAAGAAACAGTTAATTTCTGTTCTGAGAAGACAAGGTATTTCTTGACAAGGCTGGACTGACAATCGATGGAAAAGTGACACGTACGACACTATTGCTGGTGGGCAAAGAAACGTCTGCTCACAAACTGAACCATATAGCTTGCAGATAGCGGAATCAATGTGCCGGCTGTAACGGAATGAAATGTGCCGGCCTTAGCGGTTTCAAATGTACCGCCTCGACTGAGGTCGTAATTCCGGGGGCAAAGATACACTTTTATTTTGATTTTC
>Ga0247610_10002498_pt1 | contig 21150 bp, 20 predicted proteins | sample 174DNAGHGhighgp2_FD_193483 | JGI IMG/M metagenome (GOLD analysis project Ga0247610, IMG submission 193483) | Sheep rumen microbial communities from Palmerston North, Manawatu-Wanganui, New Zealand - 1742 DNA GHGhigh gp2 | ecosystem: Host-associated > Mammals > Digestive system > Stomach > Rumen...
CAAATAGACACTAAAAATATTCTGTTTATAGTTGGCGGTGCATTTGTTGACTTAGATAAGATTATTGAACACCGAGTAAAAGACGGCACGTCAATAGGATTCGGTAAATCAGCACCAACACAAGCTGAAAAAGAGCAGGCAGCTTCCAGAATGCTAAAAAAATTACAACCGGAAGATTTGCTTAAATTTGGTTTGATTCCTGAATTTATCGGCAGAATTCCTGTTTATGCTGTTCTTGACGCATTAAATGAAGAAACATTAAAAATGATTTTAACAGAGCCTAAGAATGCTGTATTAAAACAATACAAGTGTCTTCTGAAAATGGACGGCGTTGACTTGGAATTTGAACCGGGAGCTGTTGAGCTTATAGCCCAAAAAGCTATAAAACGTAAAACAGGAGCGAGAGCTCTTCGTTCAATTGTTGAAGATTTAATGCTTGATATTATGTATGATATTCCGTCAAAACACGACATAACAAAATACGTAATAACAAAAGAAATGGTTGAAAAACAGGAAGAAAAAGAGAATCAGGCAGAATTAATAAAACTTCCAGATAAAAACGAAAAGGAAATTGCTTAGATTAAACAAATATATAGACAAAAAAAAGAGCGGAAAATCCGCTCTTTTTTTGTCTATATATTTACCACTTTAATCCTATCCTTCAAGCATAAATGTAACCGGACCGTCATTTATTAATTCAACATCCATCATAGCTCCAAATCTGCCTGTACAAACTTTTATTCCTTTAACTTTAACTAAAGATATAAAGTATTCATATAACATTTCTGCTTCCATAGGCAGTGCTAACCTATCAAAGCTTGGACGAGTACCTTTTTTACAGTCACCACATAATGTAAACTGAGAAACAATGAGCATTTCACCATTAACATCATTGAGAGACCGGTTCATTTTTTTATTTTCATCTTGAAAAATTCTTAAATTTACAACTTTATTTACAAGTTTTTCCGCAATTTCTTTTGTATCACCTTTCTCTATCCCTACAAATGCTAATATTCCGCTATTAATTGAAGAATAAAGATTACTGTCTATTGTTACTGATGCTTTTTTTACTCTTTGTATAAGAACCTTCATTTAAAGAACCCCTATAATACTATCAATTTTAGCAGATATTTCTTTGATTTTATTTTCAGCAATTGATGCATACTTTTCAACTGTTTCGGCTACTTTTAAAACATTTTCCACATTAAATTCTTTTACCATCTTTATTTCGTATTCAACATCAATTTTTTCAGGAGCAGTTATTAAATCAAACAAGGTAGATTTATGCGCAAAATCTACACTCATTGCTTCATAACCTGTCATTAGTTTTTTAAGTGACTTTAATACATCCGCATTAACTGTTCTATAACGTTTTACGTCATTTTTTATATTCTTACATAGTCTTAGCATTTCTTCTAAAATATAATTTGCAGAGCTTAAATTGTTTTTTGATTTATATAAATTTTCTTTAATTAATGAAATATCATAATGAAAATCAACATTTATGTCTCTATTATCAATTTTAACACTATCTTTTAACGCAGTTTCTAAATCTATATTACTAAAACCATCAATCTGAGCACCTACTAATGAAGTGTTTATATATTCAATGTCTGTATAAGTTTGCGTAAACTCTGTAAGAGGCTTAATAAAAGCTGCATATACTGATTCAGTAGGCACCATATCACCTCTTATACCTTTTACATAATAAAGAGAATTATTTAGACGTTCTAACCTTCTTATTGCAACATTAATTCTTTCATTTTTATCCGGATTATTTGAAAGAGAATTCGCAAAATCTTCAAAATTATTAGCTGATATTTCCCACTTTTTTAATTCCTCGTTATACTTACATACTAAATCTTTGTATGCAGAATCTTTACTGTAACATTGACCTTCTATATATGCTAAGTCCTGACCGACAAGAACAATTTTTGAACAGCCTAATATTCTTGCAGTATTCAGAGCTGTATATGAAACAGTTCCTTTAGAAAAATATTCGTCTGATTTTATATTCGCAACTTCAGACCAATAGGCATTAGTCGGCATATTTGATGAAACATGTGCAAATACATTTTTAAATTCAAAATTTCTTAGATTCGGATGAGAAAACGGTTCCGTTACAAAATTTATTTTAGTTGTATCAACATCTTCCAACTGTTTTGACGAATCAAAGGACTCTATTATGCATAAAAAATCAGGAACCAAATCATTTTTTGTCAAAGTCTTTAACGCTGTTCCTACAACTACCAAAACAATATTTTCTCTATATTTTCTTATTATTTCTACATTTCTGTCCAATGTGGGGCCTGCTGATACAACAACAGCAGTTTTTCCTTTATATAAATCTTTTAATTCCCATAACGGGACTTCATTTACCATATGAAGAATATTACTTAATGTTTGATTTAAAAGCGGATAAAATTTTTCCTGAGTAAATTTTCTATCCATGTTAAATGATCCAACCAGTCTTTGAAGAGTTTCTACCAAGTCATTAAAGCCTGATTGATTAAGATTTCTGTATGCAATTGTAGATAATAGAAGCGGTGAGTTTTCTGTATTAGAATTTTTGTATATACATTCGCTTACCTCTTCTAAATTATCAGTAACAAAAACATTCTGTTTCAAAATATCATTTGAAAAATCGACAAGCATGAAAGAGGTTTTTAAAATATTTAAATCCGGCTCATAAAGAATAACTATACCATTAGAATTGAGAGACGCCACTTGAAACAAATAACCTAATCCCAATCCATAAATTAAATGTATTGTTGCAGGAGTATTTTCAGAACCTGCAAAAATTTCTCTTGCTTCTCCCAAAGGACTCACTTTATTATGCATCAATTGGTTTTTGTACAATAAATTATACTGGCCGTTTTCTTGTAAAAGCTGAGGTACTTCCGTAGGTATATATGAAATAAGTTTCTCAGATAAGTTTTTATTTTTATTTATTAGAGCAAGTATGTTCTTTTCAAAAATATTATTCATTATTATTTTAAAACCCCTTGTTTTCCCCTTAGCTGTCCGCAAGCAGCATCAATATCAGCACCTCTTTCAAGACGCACTGTAACCTTTTTACCGGAATGTTCCAGAATGTATTTAAACTTCATAATATCTCCACCAAAAGGCTTTTGATAATCATTTTCCACTACAGGATTATACGGTATCAAATTAACATTGCACTTTATATCCTTAAGATACATTGCAAGTTCCTTTGCTGCTTTTGAAGTATCGTTAAGAGAATGTATCAATATATATTCAATAGTTATTCTGTTTCCCGTTTTTTCTACATAACTTAAAAGGGCATTTTGTAGTTTATCAATAGAATATTTATTTTCTATCGGCATTATTTTTTGTCTTAGTTCATGAGTCGGTGCGTGGAGAGATATTGCCAATGTAGATTGCAAATTTAAATCAGCAAGCTTTTTTATACCCGGAATAATACCACTTGTTGATATAGTTATTCTTCTTGCACCTATTTGAAAATCGTTATTAAATATTTCTAACGCTTTTAATACATTATCTAAATTTAAAAGCGGTTCACCTTGCCCCATAAATACTATATTTGTAACTTTTAATCCCGTATCTCTTTGAATAGTTAAAACTTGTTCTATAATTTCCTGATAAGTTAAATTTCTTTTAAAACCGCCTTTTCCTGTTGCACAAAATGAACAATTTACAGCACAACCAACCTGGGAACTTACGCATGCTGTTAAATTTGCACGATTATCAAAACGCATAAGAACCGTCTCTACACATTCACCATCTGGATATTCAACCAAATACTTTATTGTTCCGTCTTTACTGACTTGTTTTGTTCTTACTTTTACATCAGTTACTTTTGCTATGCTTTTAAGTTCTTCTCTAAAATCCTTTGATAAATTTGTCATTTCATCAATTGATGAAACCGACTTTTCATAAATCCAATTATGAATTTGCTTTGCTCTAAACTTAGTTGCTTTCAATTCCATCATAAAATTTTCAAGCTCCTGTAGAGTAAGTCCCGCTAAAATCATTATCCCAATTGCTCCTTGTAGAAATTAATAATATCAGTTTTTGCTTTCAATAGCATTGCTAAATGTGAAACATCGTTTTTCCATGCATTAAATGAACACTCTGAAGGCAAAAGTTTGAGAGGATGATAAGGATAATCTTTGCATATATTAGGTCTGTTTTCATATATTGAACACATATTATCTTTTACTTTAGGACAATAATAGTAGTATATTTTTGTATCATCTACTAATATATTTAATAATTCAAAATACTCTGGATTAACCTTTTTTGCATCTTCTTCTGATTCAAACGGTACAAACACTGATATAAATTCTTCAGAGAACTTATCACCTCTGGATGCTCTTTGTTTAAGCTGAGTATATGAATACTCGCTTACAGCTAATTTGCAGCAAGCACCACATCGATTACACTGATAATTATTCTTTTTTTCCATCATTGCTTTATATTCAGCTTTCAGGCGTTGACGATAATCGCCGTTTAAAAAAGTTAAAATTTGCATTTGCCAATCTCTTAACTTACATCCTTGCGGATAAGGTGCAAATGCATCTTTATTTTCTATTTTACAATCTTTTTTTAAACAATTTTCGCATGCATCTTTGGGTCTAAATTCTTCAATAGACTTTCTAATACTTTCTATTGCCTCTACAAAAATTTGCTCATAGTTTTGTTCCAAAGTTTTATATTGGTCCCTTATTGAAGACTCTTCTTTTTTATCTTCAACAGAACTCTCCTGATTGGTAAAAAAATTAGAACCCTCACCAACTTTTGAAAAGAAATTATTTCCGTCACCGCCATTTGAAAAAAAGTTTGTCATACTCCTTATGATACCACGAATTAGCCTTATCGGCAATGAAATTTACAAATTATAGATTATCTTGTTTTTATAAGGAGGAACTATGACCGAAAAATTACAAATCTACAAATGTCGTGTTTGCGGAAATATTGTGCAAGTGTTAGAAGAAGCAGCAGGGATACTTGTTTGCTGCGGAGAAGATATGGAACTACAAACGATTCAGTATGATACCAGTGAACTCGGAGAAAAACACTCGCCTAAAAGAAAAGAAGACGACGGCAAAAAATATGTACACGTAAAAACTCACCCTATGACGTCTGAACATTATATTCAGTTTATACAAGCGTACGATTATGAAAAGCGCGAACTTATAACTAAATTTTTTGAGTCTGAAGAATTACCGGAATTAGATATTTCTAATCTATCTGACAATTTAAGGCTTACTGAATATTGCAATATTCATAACCTTTGGGGTGAAAATAAATAGGAGAAATTATGGTTAGTGAAAAAATAAATGAAATAATAAATGAACAAATTAATAAAGAATTCTATTCCGGATATTTATACCTTTCAATGTCCGCACATTTAAAAGAACTCGGTTTATTTGGATTTGCATCGTGGACTAAACATCAAGCAAAAGAAGAAGTGGAACACGGATTAAAGTTATTGGATTATTTGCTTGAAAGAGACAGTTTTGTAACACTTAAACAAATTTCTACTCCTGAATTTGAATTTAACGGCGTAATATCAATTTTCCAAAAAATTTATGAACACGAAAAATGCATTACATCTTCCGTTATGCAAATTGCAAAGTTATCTGAAGAAGAATGCGACAGAAAAACTTTAACATTTATCGATTGGTTTATATCCGAACAAGTACAGGAAGAGGAAGCCGTTAAAAACATAATTAAACGTCTTGAACTTTTTGGAGAAAATAATGCTTCCCTGCTCTTACTTGACCAAGAACTAGCTAAAAGAACAGAATAATTTAAATTTGCTGAAATCATCGGGGAATAAATATTTCCCGGTGATTTTATATACTACCGAACTTAACTAAGTTTTGTTTTCTCATTCTTATGTTTTCAGGTGTTATTTCTACAAGTTCATCATCACCAATGTATTCAAGACATTCTTCAAGAGAAAGTTCTTTATGTGCTTGAAGAGTGACCATTACATCAGCTGTTGAACTTCTCATATTTGTAAGCTTCTTAGTCTTACAAATATTTACAACGATATCCTGTGCCCTGTTTCCTTCACCAATTATCATACCTCTGTATACTTTAGTATGCGGAGTTACGAAGAAAACGCCTCTGTCTTCAAATTGAGCAAGAGCATATGGAATAGCTTCGCCTTGTTCGTGAGCAAGTATTGAACCGCTTCTTTGTTTAGGAATATCGCCAGCATACGGTTTGTATTCGTCAAAGGTGTGGTACATAATACCTTCACCTCTTGTCATACGAATAAATTCAGAGCGGAAACCTATTAGGCCTCTTGCAGGAATTGAAAAGTTCATAGTTGTTCTGCTTCCGTTATTTTGCATGGAAAGCATTGTTGCTTTTCTTCCTGAAAGTCTGTCTATACATCCACCAGCATATTCTTCCGGAACATCGATAAGCAAGTCCTCAAATGGTTCATATTGTTCACCATTAACCATTTTATAAATTACTTCCGGCTTAGAAACCTGAAACTCATATCCCTCTCTTCTCATTGTTTCGATTAAAATGCCTAAGTGAAGTTCACCTCTGCCGCTAACTCTGAAACAATCCGTAGAATCAGTATCTTCTACTCTTAAACTTACATTTTTCTCAAGTTCATCATAGAGTCTTTTTCTTAGCTGACGGGATGTTACGAATTTACCTTCCTGACCTGCAAAAGGGCTGTCATTTACTGAAAAATTCATTTGAAGAGTCGGTTCGTCAACTTTTATTAAGGGAAGAGGATTGATGTTACTTGGGTCACAAAGAGTCTCTCCTATATGAATATCAGAGAACCCTGCAATGCCAACAATATCTCCTGCTTCCGCAGAATCAATCTCAACTCGTCCGAGGTCTTTAAATCCGAATAATTTTGTAATCTTCCCTTTATTAACTACGCCGTCTGCATTTATCCAAGCGACTTGGTCTTGTGAATGAACAACACCGTTAACAATTCTTCCTACGACAATTCTTCCTACATATTCGTTGTAGTCTAATGTTGTTGCTCTGAATTGGAACGGTTTTTCTGAGTCTCCAGAAGGTTCTTGAATATTTTCCAAAATACAATCAAGCAGAGGAATTACATCTCGTTTTTCGTCTTCTAAATGCTTTATAGCAAAACCGTTTAAACTGCTTGCATATATATACGGAAAATCAATTAAATCTTCTCTGTCAGTAAGTTCCGTAAACAAATCAAATACTTTATCCAATGTTCCGTCAGGATCTGCTGCAGGTTTATCAATTTTATTAATAACAACTATTATTTTTATACCCAACTCTAAAGCTTTTGATAAAACAAATCTTGTTTGAGGCATAGGACCTTCTGCTGCATCTACAATAAGCAGCGCACCATCAACCATGCCTAACACACGTTCTACTTCTCCGCCGAAGTCTGCGTGACCCGGAGTATCTACTACATTTATTTTTACTCCCTTATAATCAATCGAAATGTTCTTTGATAAGATTGTAATTCCTCTTTCTCTTTCAAGGTCGTTACTATCCAGAACTCTTTCCTGAACTTGCTGTCCTTCTCTAAAAACACCGCTTTGTTTAAGCATACAATCTACAAGCGTTGTTTTTCCGTGGTCAACGTGTGCTATTATTGCTATATTTCTAATATTCTTAGCCATTTCTTTATCCTTATATTTCGAAAAGACAAAGTTGTCTTTATAGTGTTAATATTACACTTATATTGTAAATGAAACATTTTTAAATTTAAAGAGGTAATTTATTTTTTTATAGCACCCCAAGCACGAATATATCCTTTTTCATACATAATTAAATAATATCCGCCCTCTTTTATATATTCTATTGTTGCTTCCATGTGTTCGTATTCTTTCGGAGGAGTTGCTCCTGTTTCTGCATATTTTGAATCTATAATTTTTTGCATGCGTGCTTTGCTTTTCTTTTTATTAACTTCACGCTTTTCTTCTTTAGACAAATTTTTCTTTTTTTCGTACAGTTTTCTTAACTCTTTTTCATTTTCTGCAAGTTTAAAAACAGGAATTACAGCTATCAAGTCCTTTGATTCAATAAGATAAAGAAAATCTCTGTCATTTGAAAGTCCTAATTGATAATACCCCGGTTTTATAAAATTCCCGTTATGATCAGGAATATAATCTGTTATACAAATAGTCGGCTGCTCATCTGTAGGAATCGAATATCTGTATATTGGTGCTTGATATATTGTAAGTCCGGAAGGAATGACAGGATATGGTGCTGCGGGTGCCAGATAGTCTATATCTCTGAGCTGAGGCGTAATTATACCGTCTATCATAATTTGCCCACCAAAAATCTTATTGCAGAATTTACATAATCGAAATCTTTATGTAAAAGCCTTTGTGATGAAACAAAAATAAGAGACATGAATTTACAATTCAAACCATTTTCTTTGATATAAAGTCTTACGCTTTCTCTCATCAATCGCTTAATTCGATTACGTTTTACGGCACGCTTATGTATTTTTTTACTAACTACAAATCCAATCTTAGTCTCATAATCACCATTCTTTTCCTTACCGCAAAACATGGTAATTCCATCTTTATAAAAAGACTTTCCTGATTTATATGTAGCTGCAAAAGCACTTCTTTTTTTTAGTCTGTACTCTTTCTTAAGCATAATATGATAATACTTTGATTAGTTTATTTTGTAAATATTTGTAACAAAATTCTTTCTCGAACTAAAGTTTTTACAAATAATGCCGTAATACAAATTGTAAGGAGTAATAGAATGGCAGAACAAGATGATTTTAAAGTAGAAAAGAATGAAGATTCTTCAACAGGGAAAGAAAAAAAACAAAACCAGAACAACGGACATGGCGGAAACAAAATAATTGATGAATCAAATTATAAAATAAGAGGTCCGCAAGAAGATGGTCCTTCTGCCGTTGGAAGAGGAGGAGATCCTCTATTCCGCAGAATTCGGGCATCCAAAGAACAACTTCTTGAATTAATGGAAGAAACACAAACCGTTCAGGATTGGGTACAAAGAGAAACTTGTAACAACGTTGCATTGTCTTGTCTTGATAATGAAAATCTAAAAGAAATTTATTATAAAATTAAAGACGGTTTTGGTGAATACGGCAAAATCTCTCTTATGGGATTTAAAACTCCTTTAGGCGTAGAAATTCCGAGATTAAAAGTTTATGACACTGATGGTGAAATCATAGAAGTTTTAACAGGCCCGCTTGCTATTGATGAGCTGAATAAAAGAGCAATAGCATACAAGCAAGCTATGAGCAACACTGAAATATAATATTTGTTTTGATAAAATCAACTAAAAGATTGATTGAAAAATTGTAATAAAGATATTATTCTATAAAAGACAGAGGTCTTTTTTGTGAATAATAAACAACATTTAAAAAAACAAATTCAACAAAAAGAATTACAAATCAAAAAGTTACATTTACACCAAAATTCTTCAAAGGTTTGTAATCAGCTTTATAATACACTTATTTTAGAAAAAGCCATTCTAAAAAAAGAATTGGAAAATTTATGTAAAAATCCGATTTCTGAATTTATTAAAAAAACTTTTTCGAAAAAAGAAAAACTCATTTGTGATTATTTTAAAAACTAATCCTCATTTGTTATTTAGCTGCATTTCTGCTAAAATACATCTTAAAGATTTTAACGAGGACATAAAATGAGCACAAATCAGAATTTAAAACCCATAACTGCCGAAAGGAAGGGCAATTTACATATTGGCGGATGCGATTGTAAAGAACTTGCAAAAAAATACGGAACCCCTTTGTACGTAATTGATGAAGCATCATTAAGACAAATTTGCAGAGATTATAAAGATGCATTTAAAAAATATAAAAACATTAAAATGATGTATGCCTCAAAAGCATTATGCACATCTGCTATAACAAAAATAGTTGACGAAGAGGGTTTTGGTTTTGATACGGTATCTGCAGGTGAAATTTATACTGTATATAAAGCAGGCGTAGATATGTCGCATGTTATATTTAACGGAAACAACAAAACAAAATCTGAGATAGAACTTGCTCTAAAATACAAAGTAGGTCGTTTTTCCGTTGACAATTTTTATGAAGCTGAATTGCTTAACAATTTGGCCGCTGAAAAAAATATAAAACAAGATATATTACTCAGAATTACCCCGGGAATTGAATGCCATACTCACGATTACATTCAAACGGGGCAAATTGATTCAAAATTCGGATTTGATATGAGTCAAATCGATGAAATTATTGAATTAATAAAAAATAAATACAGTAATCTTGAATTAAAAGGACTCCACGCACATATAGGTTCTCAAATATTTGAACTTAAGTCTTTCTACGACGAAATTGAAATTTTAATAAAAGAAGTATCAAGAATCAAAAAGGTACACGGAATAACTTTAACAGAAATCAATATCGGAGGCGGTCTGGGCGTCAAATATACAGAAAACGACAATCCGCCATCAACAAAAGAATTAGCAGATGCGATAGCAAATGCTCTTAATAAATGTGATATTGAAACACCGACTATATACTTAGAACCCGGAAGAAGTATTATTTCTACAGCTGGAGTAACACTATATACAATAGGTTCTTCAAAACAAGTACCAAACGGTAAAAAATATGTAAATATTGACGGAGGTATGGCTGATAATCCGCGACAAAGTATGTATCAAGCAGAATATTTAGCAGAAATAGTAAATAAAGATGATAGCAACACTCAAGAGACAGTAACCATTTCCGGCAGATTCTGCGAAAGCGGAGACATTTTAATAAATGAAATAACACTCCCAAAAACAGAATCCGGTGACATTTTGTGCGTCTATAATACCGGTGCTTATAACTACTCTATGGTTTCTAATTATAACAGAGTAGAAAAACCGGCTATGGTACTTGTAAATAATTCACAATCTGATATTATAGTATATAGAGAAACTCTTGAGGATTTAATTTCTAAAGACAGCATCCCTGATAGGTTGAGAAAGTAATGACAGAGACAATTTTATCCATATTCAAAAATTTATTAAGCCCGCTTCAGTGGTCTGTTGGTTGGGTTAGCTTTCTAGAAATCGGCATAATTGTTGCAGTTCTGTTTATTTTTTATAAAAAATTTATTCAAAATACTCAGTCGGAAAAGCTTGTTAAAGGTTTGTTTTTCTTAGCATTTATGTGGCTTTTTAGCGAACTTTTAATACTTGCTCACTTACAAATTTTAGGCGTATTTTTAAGAACACTTGTTGCTCTTATATTATTGAGTCTTATTGTTATTTTTCAACCTGAACTCCGAAGATTTTTAGGATATATGGGACAACCTGGATTTATAAGAAAAATTTTTTTCTCATCTGGAAGTTATAAAAAACAAGTTGAACAAGATATTGATATTATCAAAGAAATTATTGAAGCCGTTAAATATTTAACAAAAACAAAAACAGGAGCATTGATTGTATTTCAGAAAGGTATGACAGCAGGTTTATACAATGATGTAGGAACAAAAATTGATGCGCTTATTTCAACAGAACTTATATTAACAATATTCCACCCAAATACACCATTACACGATGGTGCTATGGTTATAGAAAATAACAAAATTCACTCGGCAGGAGTTTTACTCCCGCTAACAGAAGACCCTAAACTTAGCTGGAAATACGGAACACGTCACAGAGCAGCAATTGGAATGTCAGAAGTATCAGATGCGGCTTGCCTGGTTGTTTCAGAAGAGACGGGTGATGTTTCTATATGTATGGATGGAATCATTAAAAAATACGAAGACTTGATGACGCTAAAAGCTGATTTGGAGTCACTTTTAGGTTTGAAACCTGTTGAAAAAGACACAAATAAACATAAAAATATATTTGATATTTTAAAAGGTAAAGACTAATTTTATCAATCAGTACAAGGAAGTATAAATGGGAAAGAAATTTGTCTTAAATGCAGACGATTTTGGAATGAGTGAAGCATATAACAGAGCTGTTTTAGAAGGATATCCTGTTGGTATTTTAAAAAGTGCAAGTCTAACCGCAAACGGAGAAGCCTTTGACGAAGCTGTAGAAAAAATTATCCCTGCTTGTCATGATTTGGGAGTAGGGGTACACCTTAATATTATTGAAGGTAAATCACTTCTGCCTGATTTGGATAAACTAACAGATGAAAACGGTAATTTTAATAATTCATACGGACAACTATTAATTAAATCATTAAATTTTAAAGACAAATCTTTTTTGGAGCAAGTGGAACAAGAATTCAGAGCTCAAATAGAAAAAGTTCGTAATACAGGAATACAAATAACCCATGTGGATTCACATGTTCATACACATTCTATTCCTGCAATATTCAAAATAGTTTGTAAATTAGCAAAAGAGTATTGCATTCCGCAAATTAGAACTCAATTTGAAAAACCATATATAATTCCGGATTTATTCATACACTTAAATAAAAAATATCCGATAAACATTATAAAAATTGTGCTTTTGGAATTTTTTACAATAATAAACAGAAATAACGTAAAAAAATACAATCTGAAAACTAATGATTATCTGCTTGGAGTCGGGTATACTTCAATGATGAACAGTTTGACTGTTTCTTACGGATTAATTGCTTTAAAAGATAAGGATAATATTGTTACAGAAGCTTTAATTCATCCTTGCCGATATGAAGACGGAACCATTGACGGACATTTTACAGAATATCAAATTACAAAAAACGAAAAATTACTTGATAAAATTAAACGTCTTGGATTTGAAATCGGAAATTATAAGGAAAATTAATGGGACGCAAACCTAAAAAAAATTACCCAAAATTATCAGGTAAAAATAGAATTATACATTTTATAATTGTTTTTTTACTCATGGCAACAGGATTTTATTATCTGGGATTAAATTATGTTCCTCAAAAATGGTATGAAACACAAACAATGATGCCAAATCAGGTTGAATCATACTATGTAAACCAGTGGTGTACTTCTGACTTTGGGAGAAAAGAAGCTATACTGTGGGATATGACAAGAGTTGATTGTTTGACAAAAGATTTTGCAATAGAATTTGATTTTGCTAAAAAGTGGGCAGAAAGTATCGGTCAATCTTTATACTATTCAAAAATGACAGGTAAATCACCTGCTGTTGTTCTAATTCTTACATCACCTGCTGATTACAGATACGTCAAACGAATTGAACGACTTGATAACGGAATAAAACTTTTTTTGGTAAAAGCTTATTAATCGTATGAAAATTGAGAGATAGGTTGAGATAATTCAGTGTTCGCGTCTATTTCTGTTTTTCTGGATTTAGCGTCATTTCTCGTATTTAAATAATATTCACCGACTCTGTCTGCGGGGGTAACGTTACCATCAGCGGTTACCCACAACTTAAATCTGTCAGGATTTGGGCAAGCAGAGTGGTTTGTCGCATCAAAAATACAATTAGGCTCCTTCTCACCATTCACGTCAAACGTGATTGTTGATAACCATCCCGGATCTTTGTTATATACAACTTTAGGTCTGTCTGTTTTGACTTCTATATATTCACCCGTATTCGCATTAAAAGAACAAGTGCAAGAAACAGCATTCTGTGCTACCAGACCGCAATTTGCATCTTTACCAAATAATCTGGCAAGCATTTTGCCATACTTTGCAATATCATCACCTGTATTTTGCGCTGTATTAAACAGCGTATAACCCATAAAACATTTTTGAACAGATAAACTGGTACCATCAGATTGTTCTACACCAATTTCTTGACAGGGAGGAAACACTTTACTATTAACCGCCAATGCTCTCGTAGCATCTACAATTGCATCATGCATCTTTAAAAATGCAATTTTATTTTCATTTGGACGCATATTTTTTACAGCAGGGAACAATAAGGCTGAGATAATTCCAATAATCCCCAGTGTTATCATAGTTTCTGCAAGAGTAAATCCGTCCGTTTTCATATAAAACCTCTCTTATAATCATTGTACAAACTTAATAATATCATTTTTTTTTTATATTCTCAAGGTTTTAGTACATACTTTATAAATTTCTATGCAGTCCTTTGTAACAATAATTTTACAAAAGGGCAATAAATTATAAGATAAATACTTTATTTAAATATAGAGTTTAGTTTGTAAAGGTTTTTTTGTTTTGGAAATTCAATCAAATTACAATATAACATCCAATAGCATTTCTCATGTTAAATCACGAGAAAAACAATATAATGTTCAAAATTCTCATAGCCCATCTTTTCAAGGGAAAAGTAATTTATCTTCTGAGGTTCTCAGCAAAGCCGGAAGCATAATGAAATGGATTGAAGACGGAGGTTTTATGGTTCTGTTCCTCATTCAAGATTTCTTAGGAATGACTGTTCCGAGAAGTATTGCCGGTTTTTTAAGAGATAAGGAAGAAACCGGAGAATATAACATTCAAGAAGGTTTTGAAGTTATGGGAAGGGAAGGACTCACTGGTCCTTGCATGATGGCTGTTGCGCCACTTTCTCTCTGGGCTGCTTCAAAATGGGGCATGTCTACCGGAATTAACACAGAATTTATTAAACATTACGGAAATTCTCTTGCTGAATTTGTATCCAATGAAAACTTTGATAAATCTCTATTAAAAGATCCGAACAAACTAAAATCTGAATTCTATAGACTAAATACGGAAAAAATCCTTGAAAACACGCTCGGAAAAGAAAATGTATCAAAAGAAACAGTAGACTACATTTCGGAACAACTCCATAACAGAGAACATATTCCAACTGATGCGAAATTGAAAAAATTCAGAGGAAAAGCAAAATACAAGGATCAGTGCATGGAAAATATCATTAACAAGATTAATGATATTAAATACGAAAAAAGCTCTGATTTAAATATGCTTAAGAAAGTTAAGCTATCGGAAAACAATATTTGTGATACAAAAAATGCCTTTGAAGGATTAGAAAAATACACAAAAGATGCAATAACAAATAATAAAAACTTGGCTAACTTAGATAAAACTTTAGCAGAAAAGATTAAACATGTTTCTTTAGGTAAACGTATTTCTACAGTTGTAGGCATGATTGCAGCTACATTAGGCGTACTTTCTGTATTACCTAAAATATACGCAAGAAGTAATGTTGCTCCGGGCGCAAGAAAAAATGTTGAAACTGACTCTAAAAACAACAATAATGAAAATGTATCATTCAAAGGAAAAGGTAATATCCTTGAAAATATAGGTAAAAAAGTCGATAAAAACAAGAGCAAATTTGTATCATCAGAATTAGAATACAACGGACATAACTTTACAAACACTTTAATGGCCGGATTATCTATTTTTGGTCTACTAACACCAAGAGGATTAAGAGCATATAACAGAGCGCAAACTGACGAAAACGGAAAGAAAGATTTAACGGAATTATACGAAATCTTAATACGTGATATTACATCATCACTTGCAGTAGTATTTGCAGTACCAATGATGACAAGAGCTCTTGTTACATCATATGAAAAGAATTCCGGTTTTGTTCTTATGAATAAAGACAGAACAATGAGTAAATCAAAAGCAATGCTTGATTTAATGAATCCTTACAGTAAATCTCATGTTCTCACGAATTCAGAACTTTCTGCTCTATATGACGGAATTAATTCAAAAGACAAAATGGTTAATTTCTGCAAATATATTGATAAAAATGGTGGAGATTTACAAAAAATTCTTGCTAAATCAGAGCATGCTGAGTCAATGTTTAATAATTCTATAATCAACATTGAAGCAATAAAGAATAAACCAAAAGCAGATAAGAACAAAGAAATAATATCTTATGTAGAGAACATAGACAAACATCTTGGCGGCAAAAAAGCTGCGGATGATATGATTTCTAAGGTCATGAAAGGAATCGGAAAAGGCGGTAAGAGCAAGATAACATCCGTTGCAAGAGGCTTGAATTCTGTTCCTGGGATATTAGCTACCGTATTTATTTCTCCATACATCTTAGGCTGGATAATACCAAGATTTACATATCAAAACACAAGAAGAATTCACGCAAAAGAAGACCAAGAACGAGATCAACAAAATAATAAACTAAAAACCAATGCTTAGAGATAGGTTGATAAAATAGATCTTACGTAATTCTGGGTTTCTTTGTATGGCGGTACTCCGTCATACTTATCTACAGCACCTGGACCTGCATTATAAGCCGCAAGAGCTAAAATAATATTACCGTTATATCTGTTTAACATTGATTTTAAATATTTTACACCACCCTCTATATTTTGTTCAGGATCCATTGGATTTGTAACTCCCAACCCCTTTGCCGTAGAAGGCATCAATTGCATTAATCCCATAGCACCGACTTTAGATTTTGCATTTGGATTAAAACCTGACTCTTGCTTAATAACAGCATTTACTAATTTTTCATCTACACCATGTTTTTTTGATACTTTTGACACAAGATTTTTAATTCTCTCTTTAGGTGAAAGATGAGTTTGAGTAGCATAATTTGCTTGTGCTGTATATAGATTAGCATTTACTCTCGTTGTCGGATTTGATATTAAGTCACCAAATTTTACATTTGCACTGCTTTTTAAAATACTGTCAAACGACTGTATTTGAGAATTATTTTGATTTATATTATTTGCCTGCTTTGAAACAGGAACATAATTTGAATTATAAGTATTAATATAAGAATTCATCTGAACCGCACGCTGCATTGCGTTTGATTTTCCGGATGATGATAATAAATTTTGTAACATTGAAGAAAACATAAGTATAATCCTTTCAATTACTTTGTCGGATAAAACACAGAATTCTTTAAGTTCTATGAATAATATCCTCTATATGGTTTAATTAAAATATTAAATTTGTCAATTTGTTAAAATATAGATTTTTTTTAAAGAGCATGGTATTATTAAATGTAAAAATGGGAGAGTATCTGGTGATTAACGAAAAAGTTTTAATAGAAAACATTGACAAGCAATTAGAAAAAGAATTCGTATATTCTTTAGATAATGAGCTTACACAAAAGAGGGCATTTGCTAATGTTTTAGCCTCTAAATTAGCCTTAAAATATTTTAATTCAATAGGCGAAAATATTGACACAAGCTCCGGAATTCACAATATTCCATACGTATTAGCTGATTTAGACATTTCTGATATCTATTGGAATAATACATATATAGATGTAAGATTATGTTTTAGCGACGATGAGTTATACATACCAATTAAGCATTTTTCAATTGGAATCATACCGGCTGCATACATGTTCATAAAAATTGCTCCGGATTTATCTGATGCAGAAGTTCTTGGATTTATCGATTCTAACAACATTGAACAAACAAAACAGCAAGATGGTTTTTATTATGCTGATAAAAATGATTTGATTTCATTTGGTGAATTGAAAGATTCTATAGAATTATCCGTTGATAATTATGAAATTGACGATTCTGAAATTTATAATTATTTTGACAATATTCAAGAAAACCACGATACGTTATATTTAAAATTAATTTATTCCTATGACGGACGATTAAAATTCAATAAAATATCAAAAGCGCAAAGCATTTTTTCTCTTGTAGCCGATAATAATTCCGGTAATATTAACAGTGAAATTGATTCTCTATATGAAAATAATCAAAATAATTTCAGCACAAATATCGAGAATTCTTTTGAATATACAACTGTTGCAACACCAAGTCTTCAGTTTGAAGATGATACAGATGTTGATATAACAGAAGAACTTCCAACAGAACAAAATCAAGAGAATTATAATGACTCGATAACAGATAATATTGAAAATGAAGTAATTGTAGACCAGCCTATTGAAACCTTATACAACAATGAAGCTGGCGATGAACAGCCATATATAGACGAAGGTTTTGATATAGAAAGTATTAGAAGAGCTAAGCAAAGACCTAAAAAAATTCTAATAGCATCTATTGCTGCTATTATTTTTGTAGCTGGCGGACTTTTAATCTATTCAAAAGTTAATAACTCAAACAGCATAGATGAACAAAAACTTCCTAATGTTGGTATGGAAGAAACAAACAATAATATAGAAAACACAGAAGCCATGCCAATTGAAACAGTTAACATGGAACAGAACATAGATAATAATGAGGAAGGTAACGCAATTGCCGTTCCTTCAATTGAAAAAAGTTTAGATGCATCTATTCTTGTATCTAACCTTAAAATAGATTGGGAAGTTCCTGCCGGATATGCATCAAACACTTCTGCTACAAGATATTTTGTAAAATTAGGTAAAATTATACAATTGAACTTGAAAGCAGAATTACTGCTTTTAAGCAAACCTCCTATATCAAACAGGATTGCTTTAGAAATACAATACAATGATGCAACTAAGATGTTTGAACCGGTTGGAATAATAAGTTCTAGCGGAGAAAAAAGCGTTGATGATTTAATTATGCAAACAGTAAAAAAAGCTTTAAAAATGAAATTAAGTGTTAACCCTGATTCATTCAGCAAAATACAAGGTAATCCTGTATTAATAATAAAATTATAGGAAAGAAAAGAGTTATATATGGAAAGAGATAACAAATACTACGAAATTATTGAAAATCTGGTAAAACAACATAAAAAGTTTAACGGTTATGAAGCAATTCTTGATGACATTATAGAAGATGTTATTAAGCATTCGGAAGTTATTATTAATTCTATCGACAATGAATCTGTAATAATTCCGTACTTAGAGAAAGTCGTATCTACATCTATAATAACCGTTCCTAAGAAACTAAATTTTCATAATGAATTAAAACATTCTGTAATATCTCCAAATATACAACCTCTGGTACAAGAACAAACTAATGACAAAAGTGTTAACGATGACATATTTAACGAAATAAGCATTGAGGAACGGAGTTCTGATATAAATATAAACGCCATTAATTCAGAAAGTAATGAATTAATAACTGAACCTATTGAGGAAACGATTAATATAACAGAATCAGAAGAAAATTTGTCTGCAGAAATACCATCAGACTTCTCAGATAATATTCAAGAAACTGAACCATATAATGAAATTATAGATGATTCTGACTCTGAAGATATTAAAGTTAATACAGAACTAGTTGATAAAATGATAAATTTAGCAGCAGCTCAGGATGAATTAAATTTAGCAGAAGAGATTGAATCTGAGAGTGAAGAAAATCCTGTTACAGATGAAACAATCGAAGAAAATAACATAGAAGAGTCTGACTATGAAGAAAATTTTGTTGACGAATTAGAGACAGAAGAACTTGATAATAATATTGAATATGAACCTCAACTTGAATTATCAGATGATTCAAATATCTCTTTTGAAGAAGCTGATATGATGTTGACTAATATATCGGAACTACAGCTTTCGGAAGAACCAATTAACAACATTGTAGAAGATGACATTAATAATATTGAATACAATTCATCTGAAGAAATACAAGAAGAAGCTAATAATGAAGAAGTCAACACAGATGGAGCTGTTTTAGAAAATACCGATGAAGTTATTTTAGAAGATGAAAATGCTCAAGAAAACACTTTAGAAACTGATGATACTGAAATAAATTTTGATTTACAAGAAGTTAATACGGACTTTGCAAATTTTGATGCAGATAATATCAGTTTTATTGACACTTCTTCTGAAGAAACCGAAACACTTGATACACCGGGGAATTTATCAGATGAATTGGAATTACAAGAATTTTCTGATTCTGAATTAACAGAGCAATTTAATTCTGATATTTTAACATCTGATGACAATATAAATATAGAGAACTCCGAACAGCTTGAATTCTCTGATAATTTTGCTATTGATGAAGTATCAGAAGTATCAAATTTAGAAAACAATTTTAATACAGATTTTAATGATAGTGTAGAGTCGGAATCATTTGAAACAGAATTAGATTCTACTTCAAACGAAATTTCTAATTTCTATGAACAAATTGATAATGCTAATTATATTTTAGACGACAACATTAACACGAATAATATTTTAAACACTGTTTCAAATATTAGTTCTGAATATCCGAGTTTGAATATTTTAGAAGTGTTTAATCTCAGATATGGCAAAAATCTAAAAATATCCGAAATCGCAAATTCTCTAAATACTGATGAAGCAAATATTATAGAAGCATTGAACAAACTATCAGAGGCAATATAGAGGTTCTAGCAATGCAATGTCCTAAATGTAAAACAGAGCTCGATAAAAATATTCTAAAATGCCCTAATTGCGGAATAAAAGTAGCTTCTGTTTGTAAGGACTGCGGAGAAATAAATCCTATCACAGCATTAGAATGTAATAAATGCCATAATATTTTATTAAAAAAATGTGAAAATTGCAGTGCCGTAAATGTTCCTAACGCCAAAGTATGCAGAAAATGCGGTTTCGAATTTAAAACACAAAAAGAAACGACAATTCCTGAATACTCAGCAAAAGTTAATTCTCAACAAAAAGTAAAATCTCAATTAATTGATGCTATAAAAGATGGCAACATTTCTGTTGTTACATTAACAGGAGATAGCGGATGCGGGAAAAATCTTGTATTAAGATACGCAATAGATGAATTGAAAAGTGCTAACCTAATATGGCTATTAGGCAATTGTACGCAATTAACTCAATTATCTCCTTTTGGATATTTTCAGGATGTATTATTATCTTTTTTCAATGTAAATAATTTTTGTCCGGATACATTACAACTAAAAAAGAACTCCGTTAAATTTTTTAAGCAGGATTTTCCGTCTTTATCAAATTCTGAAATATTAGATTTACTAAATTTTTTATATCCGGAAAACCTTGATAAATATGAAAATATCTACTATAACAAAGCCAAAATGTTTACAATAATGAAAAAGGTCTTTCTGACTATTACTGAAAAAGTAAAGACCATTTTCATCATCGATAATTTTGAAAATATTGACAGTATGTCTTTTGATTTCTTAAAAGAAATACTAAAAGACGATTATTTTTTACAAAGATGTAAAATTATAATTGTATCTAAAATTGTTAAACCGGGGCTTGGATGTATAACATCCCCAAAACTGTCAGAAGAAAATTACATTGATCTTACAATTGCACCATTTACAACTAATCAAGTCAGAGCACTCATTAGTCAATATCGTGACTTAAATACAAGTGATGACTTTATAAATAATACTATAAAATTATCTAACGGATGCCCTGCTAATACAGAACAGGCTGTTATGTTATACAAAGATTTAATGCGTAACGGTATAAGCAGTTTCCCTTATGACA
>Ga0247610_10002499_pt1 | contig 21144 bp, 16 predicted proteins | sample 174DNAGHGhighgp2_FD_193483 | JGI IMG/M metagenome (GOLD analysis project Ga0247610, IMG submission 193483) | Sheep rumen microbial communities from Palmerston North, Manawatu-Wanganui, New Zealand - 1742 DNA GHGhigh gp2 | ecosystem: Host-associated > Mammals > Digestive system > Stomach > Rumen...
TGCATGTGTTAGGCCTGTCGCTAGCGTTCATCCTGAGCCAGGATCAAACTCTTCGTTGTAAAATAAGTTTTAATCTATATGATAGCTCAGAATAATCGATTTATCAAGTGTAGAATTTTTCGGGAACCTAAATTTGAAATTAAAAATTCAAAATTAAAAATTAAGAATTATTTCTTTCTCAGTTCTTGTACTACAATCTTGTTATGAATAGACATCTTTTCAAAGATCACTGCTCTCGTTCTTGGGTATCACCTGTTTTTTGAGCGAAAGCGGATGCAAAGGTACTGCTTTTTTTTGAACTGACCAAATTTTATTGCAAAAAAAATGCAAAAAAAATCACTTTTTTTCATAAATGCTTGAAAATAAGGGATTTAATTTTTTGTCGTTTTTCGGGTAGTTTTGGTTCAATTACGAAAAAAGCCCCTTTCTGAGTGAAAGAGGCCTTTTGTGTAGAGGGGGTATAAATTATAATATATAAGGAACGCGTGCGCACCTACGCGCGGGCGCGTTATTGGATCCGCCGTTTTGGATGGCACCGGTACCGACCACTTTGATATCCGATCCGTTTCGTGCATGTCCGTTAATACTCCAACCGGTGTCGGAGATGATCATTTCGCCATCCGCAATGAGCCATTCAACCAAGGGGTATAAGCGGCTATTTTGCAGGTATACGAGGGATACAAAGTAGAACATACTACCTCCTACATCGGGTGGTGTTTCGGTGCGGTAGCCCGCCCAAGCGGTTCCGGCTTGTTGAGTCGTATTGAAGGGGAAGGTGCCGGTAGGAAGCGTGGGCGTAGCACTATATTCGGTGAAGAGGTACACATTGATGAAAGGTACGCAGTTAGTTCCTCCGATTTTAACGGTGGGCGAATAGTTAAACGCTTGAATGGTCCACATGGTGAGGTTATATGCAGGATATTGCTCATAGTGGGCCTTCGCATTGCCTAATGATTGTTCCTCCTTTTTGGAGTAAGCAGCAGGTCCGTCGGTCGCATTGGGTTCGGGATAGTAATCGGCAACCGGCACGGGCGTGATACCGCCGTGCAGGATATCTGCCCCACCCTTTGAGCCGGCAACTACCGGTTGCTGCTCCACCTGGATAACGGGTTTGAACGCTTCGCTGAGGAAAGCGACCACCATACAGTTTTCGGGAACCCACTTGGAATCGAGGGTAAGCGTATATTCGACTTTATAACGACGGGTGGTATCGATGGTCAGGGCATCGCCTTTCGCATCCGTGAGGAAAGCCCGCACGGCATTGGTGTGGCGGAACTCCTGCCAACCGGCGAAAGTGTAATAGTAATCGGACTGCGTATCGACCATACCGGACTCTTTGACGAGGACGTTGAGGTTGAGTTGAGGATAGTTCTCATTGCAAAGCGCACCGGAAACGGTTACTTTGAGTTGGCGTGAAGCAGCGTCATAGGTATTGTTGATCACCACCGAAGCGTAGGTGGATTCCTCAAACTGGCTCATCGATACTTCAGGCAGATAGCCCGGGTGAAAGACAACGGCAGATTGCGTGCCATAGGTCGTATTGTTACGATCGATGGCAATACTCGGTGCGCCGGAAACCTTGAGTTCCTTGGTAATGGTAGTACTACCGGCAACAGTAAAATTGTCAGCAGAATAGCCGTCATGGTGTAAAACGACGATGAAATTGGAGTCGTCTTTAATGAACTCATGCACGCTATTCATACCTTCGGGGCAGTAACCGCAAGTTTGTCCGGTAAATTCCTCGATGAGGTGTTTGCGCGGGAAAGAAGTAGGGATGGGTTCGAGCACCGTATCCGCGGGTTGAACAGTGGTATCCGTTGGCGTTACGGGTTGCTGTTGTTCGGGTTGCTCGGGTGTGTTCTTCTGATCACATCCGGCCAAGACGACAGAGGCCATGAAGAGCATAGCCGTAAAACGAAAGAGTTTTCTCATAAGATCTGATATTTGAGTTTGTTATGTAAGATATAGACGTGGTTATCCAGCAGGATTTTACGCACTTTCAGCGAGGAGGGCTGCGCGTTTAGGGGTTCGATACCCTGCGCCTCGTAATGGTAATTGACGCGCAGTTCGCAGCTGTCCGTACCATCAGAGAAGAGGTAGGTTATCTGCACGTCGGAGTCGGGTGCAGGGGTGTAATGAATATACCAATCCACGATGCCGCCCGGGGTAAAAGAGCGAGTCTCGGTGGTTTGTGCATTTCCGGCAGTACACTGTCCGGCACAACAGAACTCATCGACGATTCCGGCCTGAGAGCGGGTGATCGTGACGGTGAGGGGTTTGTCGGAAAGCAATGAGCCCTCCAGAGACATGAGTGCTTTTCCCGTAGCGGGATCTTGGGTAGCTACAGTGACGGTGGTATCCGCTCCTTCCGCAGGAATCTCACCAAAACCAGCAAGGTTAACGATGAGCGCTAAAATCAATAACAGTTTCATAAGCTTGAAGTATATGTTTGTCGTTTTTATCTGTATAAACAGTGAGCATGGAGCAATGCGCGGGGTTGCATTTCACGGGCACGCTTTCGATGGGCTTGTCGGAGATAGCGCGTAGGACGTGGCGGTGGTAGTACAGCGTGTCCAAGCCTTGAGGTGTAACTTGTGCGCCAAGGACACTATCTTCGAGGAGCCAGTACGAAGTATCGTATTGAGAGTTCGGGTCCCAAAGGGTATCCGCCATGACGGTATTGAGCCGTGCTGCCCATTCTACGGGTTCGCTGAAATAGCCCTTCTCGGTTGACTTCATATCGATATTACCCGTCGGGAAGGATGTTTGAGTCGTACCACCCATGAAGCGGTAAATACTATCGGCTTCAGGACAGGTATAGTCGTAGAGACCTTGTGTGAAGGGGTTAGAGGCAGGATGAAGCGAGACGAGTATGAGGTTGTCGCCGTACAATGCTTTGAGTGCCGCGGCTTTTTCTGCTGCCGCAGGGCAGTTGACACAGCGGAAGCCGGTGAACTCGAGAAGGACATGCCGACGATCGCCGCTGACAGGCAGCGGAACAGGGATGAGTCGATCGGCTTCGTCGATCACTTCGCACGCACAGAGCGAGAGAGCTAGCAGTATGTATAAGAGACGCTTCATTACCAATTGAAGGAGTAGTTGAGGGTTATACCTTGTTGTTTGGGCACATAACGGCAGACTCCTCCTGCGCAATTAAAGCCTTCTTTGGTTTTAGTGTAGCCTAATTGAAGGCGGTGAGCGCCGTTGGTATAGGTTGCCGAGAAGGTGTAATAATGGTCGTTATTGGCGAAGGGTCCGTGACCGATATTGTACATCCATTCGCCGCTGAGTGCGAGGCATTGAAAGAGGCTGAGTTCGTAGAGGGCGAAGATGTACTGTCCTTCGAAATCGGGCGTATAGAGGTACTGCAGTTCGGCGCGCATGGTGACATTATTATTGAGATGGAAACGGGGTTCGAGTACCGCAATACCGGCACGCATGAACCCACCCTCGCCTTCGAGGACGTTGACGTTGGCCGCCTGATACATGAGCATGGCATTGAGCCACCAGCGTTTGGAAATCCGCTTATTGAGTTCAAGGTGAATATCGGTGTAGTACTCCCCTTCTTCACGTGAGCTGACATTCCAACTACCAGGGGCGGCGAGGCCGCGGATATGTGCAGCAGAGAGCGTCATCGTAGTGCCGTAACGTCCACCCATCTTCGTTTTGCGCGGCCAGGTATAACGAGCCTCTGCCTGGAAGGCCCATTCTCCGTTGGCGTACTGGGTGGAATAGGAAGTAAGGGAAGGGAGTGCGTAGGTGTGCTGGCGTGCAAAGACAGGAAGCAAGTTGAGTCGTCCGTCGAGTCCGGTTATGCTCTTGTGGAAACGTGTGGAGAAAAACGACATGTTATAGGAGCGCTTGACTTGGGCGAGGACGGAGAGGCCTTTGCGGGAATAACTGAGGGAGGTAAGGAAAGCTTCGCCCGGACTGTAACTAAAGTTATTGTCATCGCAGGGGTCGTTGGCTTTGCCGGCATACTCGACGAGGACGTCCCAGCCTTTGAATTGAAAGTTAGCCCGGATATCGGCAGCTCCGACCCAGAGCGGGAGATTGTACATATAGGGTCTGTCGTTGACGACAACGAGCACCGTGTCGAATTTCTCGTACTTACTAACATAACTGCCACCAAGGATAAAGGTCATGTCTTTTTCCTGCATACCGGGTATCCATTGTGCGATATCCAGTTCGAGATCTGTGCCGAGTACGGCATCTTGGGTGTAGTTCCATCCCCAAGCATGGTCGGAGTAGCAATTCCAGAAACGGCGTTGCTTGCCGCCGAGGGCGGTAAAGTGGATGCCGCGGTAAGGCTGGAGGTCGATTTTTGCGCCACGCAAAGCGCCATCTATACCGAGGGAGCGGTCCTCGTAGAGGTTGAGGATAAGTCCGGAACCAAACTGGGCATAGACATCTCCGACTGTGATCTGACCGAAGTCAAACGTGGTCTCGAGGCTGAGGTGGCCTATACCGTGACCAGCGAAGTCGGCATCAAAACCGGGAAGGGGCCATTGGTTCATTTCGAGGCGTGTGGTAGCCTGTAAGGACTTGAAATGGTGTGTATTCGAGTCGTTGATATAATGGACGGAGAAGTCCAAATATGAGTTAGAGCCGTAATGCCAAGGCTTATACTCCAACAAACCGTCATGCTGCAAGGCGCCAGTGACGTATGTAGTGTCATTGGCGAGAGCCTTTGGGGCAAAGAGCAGCAGGCAAAGAGCAAGACTACTTAAGATATGTGCCAATCTGAGCCTCATCCCCTTCGGTATAGCCGACGTGGTTATAGACGATGTTGCCCTTGCGGTCCAAGATGAACATGTGCGGGATAGATTGCACGTTCATAGCACGTTTAAAGGCGCCGTTGGGGTCCAAGAGCACGTGGTACTCCCATCCGTTTCCGTCCACGAGGGGCTTCACTTTGTGTGCATCCTGTCCCTGATCCACCGAAACGATGTACATCTCGACGCCGAGGTCGTCGTGCCAATCGGGGTAAAGGTCATGGACGGCTTTGAGTTCGCGCATGCAGGGTTTACACCAGGTCGCGAAGAAAGAGATGATCACCGGTTTACCGGTTTGTGCGAGGGAGGCTACGTTGATCTCGTGGCCGTCAATATCGCGGAGCGTTACGTCCGGAAGGACGGCGTTGGCGGTTACCGCGCAGAGGACAAAGAAGAGACTAAGAAAGAGTTTTTTCATATACAAATATTATTAGATGGCCGTCTTACAGGCTGAGGACCTGGAGAGCCTGCCATTTATCGTCCTTGATATCTTTTTTCTCTTTGATGGCTTTGGAGAGGGGTACATAAACGACTTCTCCGGCCTGGAGTCCGACCATGATCGAGCGCTGTTCCTCGAGGAGTGCTTGTACTGCGGCACAGCCGAAACGGGAAGCGAGAATACGGTCAAAAGCCGTTGGCGAACCGCCTCGTTGGAGGTGTCCCAGGATGGTGACACGCGTGCCATACTCGGGATGGCTCTGCTCGATGACCTTCGCCACCGCCTGTGCTCCGCCGGGGATGGCGTGCTCCTGAACGAGGACGATGCTGCTGTTTTTATGTTTGCGGCGTCCCTGTCCGATGGCCGCCTCTAACTGTTCCTCGAGGGTTGCGCGTTCGGGAATAATGGCCGCTTCGGCTCCTGCAGCTATGGCAGCATTGAGGGTAAGGAATCCGGCATCGCGTCCCATGACCTCGACAAGGAAGAGGCGCTCGTGGCTGGTTCCGGTGTCACGGAGTTTGTCAACACATTCGACGATGGTGTTGAGAGCCGTGTCGTAACCGATGGTGGAGTCCGTGCCCCAGAGGTCGTTGTCAATCGTACCGGGGATGCCGATAATCGGGATATTATACTCTTGGGCGAAGAGGCGCGCTCCCGTAAAAGTGCCATCACCGCCGATGACGATCAGGGCGTCAATCTGTTCTTTTTTGAGGGTTTCGTAGGCTCTTTTGCGTCCCTCGGGAGTCTTGAACTCCTCGCTGCGTGCGGATTTGAGGATCGTACCTCCGCGTTGGATGATTCCGCTTACATCCTGGGTCGTAAACTCCTGAACCTCATCATCCATGAGACCTTTGTAGCCACGGAAGATGGCTTTGACGCGGATGTTATTAGCGATGGCAGCGCGGGTGACAGCCCGCACGGCAGCGTTCATACCCGGGGCATCGCCACCAGAGGTGAGTACCCCGATTGTTTTGATTTTATATTCCATAATGATATAATGTTTAACGAATGAACAAATGAATGTTTAACGGATTAATAATCGAGTGCAAAGGTACAACAAAAAATCGAAATATGCAAATATTTGTGGGATTTTTATACAAAATATCCCCCACTCTATAATAAGAGAGGGGGAATATTTATCAGGGATTTGTGAATTATTCGGCTTTAGGAGCTGCAGGTGCTTCAGGTGCGGGAGCAGCGGGAGCTTCGGGTGCGGGAGCTGCTGCGGGGGCAGCGAGGAACTCGCCGGTAGTGAGCTGGCGATAGATAGAAGCCTCTACACCGTAAACAGCCGGAACGGCAAAAATGCACAATACAACCGTGATAATCGTACCGATAGCCTCGAGCCAGCCGATCTCGCCGATACCGAAGATAGCGCCAATGATAGCAGCTACGATCTCAATGCAGATGGCAACCAGGAACTCAGCGCCGAAGATACGCCATTTGTTACCGTAGGTAAGGCGGTTGGACTCGCGGAGACAGTCGAGTGCGGACATCTCTTTGTCCACAAAGAGGACATCGGCAATAGACCAAGCGATAGCAATCACGATACCCGGGATGATACCGAACAAGAAACCTACCCAGATAGCGCCGATCATGAGGGCCATGAGGATAAAGAACTCGCCCATGTTTTTGCGGTATTTGCCATCGAAGATGAAGAGCGGGTTGATCATTTTGCCCTTTGCCATCTCAGCGGGCAGCGAGCACATGGCGATCGTCGTGCCGACGTTGAGGTACGGGATCCAGATGGTAACGATGTACAACAGCGTTGTAAGAATAAGGCTCACAAAGTTAACGAGCGCGATTGCGATACCATCCTTGATGGTCGCCATGATGTTGAGTTTTTTGTCCATAAGCGTAAGTTTTATGAGGTTGAACAATAATTTGGCACAAAGGTACAACAAAAAATCGGAATACGCAAGAAAAATGTTCCAAAAAATGCATTTTATTGTTCAAACGGGGGGATGACGGTATTAGAAAAATCGCCTGTTCTTAAAGCGATCTCGGCTTAACGACCCATTAACCACACACTAATCACCCACTAATCACCCACTCAAACAAGCTATTTTGTATGTGACTACTAATGAAAAAGGTTGACATTAACCCCGCATAAAATTGCGGGAAAAGGACGAAAAATCCCCCTACTCTACGGATGAGAGAGGGGGATAATTATCGCGCATCAATGCGCGATGCATAGACGCTATAGATTATCTTACCTCTTGGCCAGTGAGGGTGTAGGTATGAGAGCCGCGGAGAATGAGAATTTGGTCATCAAAGAGTATTTTCGAGGCGGAAGGAGCGGGGTGCTCTACATGTTCTACAGACTCATGGCAAGGGCCAAAAAATGCTGTTACGACGGTATCCGAAGTGGGGATGGTATATACAATTGTATCAGCCGCTTGATCCGAGAAACTCCAAGACAACAGACAATAGCCTTCGTTGGGCGTGGCCGTTAAGGTCACTTCGGCACCTTCTTCGTACTCGCCGCTTCCTGTTACCGATCCCATCGCATCGTCATTGGCGACGACGCTTAGCGAGTGCAGAGGTATCGGTTCAAAGATCGCCGTGAAGCTTTCGTCATGGGTAACCGTCACTATTCTGGTGCTATACGGGTGTCCATCAGACCATGTAACGAAACGATAGCCTTCGTTGGGCGTGGCCGTTAAGGTCACTTCGGCACCTTCTTCGTACTCGCCGCTTCCTGTTACCGATCCCATCGTATCGTCATTGGCGACGACGCTTAGCGTGTGCAGAGGTATCGGTTCAAAGATCGCCGTGAAGCTTTCGTCTTGGGTAACCGTCACTATTCTGGTACTATACGGATGTCCATCAGACCATGTAACGAAACGATAGCCCGGGTTGGCATCAGCCGAGACGGAAGCCCTATCGCCAGCGAAATATGCTCCGCCTCCCGTTACAGAACCAGCCAAGGTGTCCGAGACTGCCGTTTCTATATAGTAAAAGCCAGAGGCATCTATATGGAAGAATTCCTGCCAAACAGGGGCATTCTGGTATAAAGAGAGTGAACGAGCCGGTACTTTCAGGACACAGTTCTGCTTGTCCACGCCTTCAAACACATTGCTGCTGATTTCTATCGGCACTATAGCCGGACAGACTATTTGCTGCAACGAACTGCAATCTTTGAAAGCGTTATCTCCGATGGTCTGCACATTACGCGGCAAAGAAACAAACCGAAGTGCAGAATCATTGATACACATGGATTCAGGAATATCTAACAGTTTATTGCAGGGCAGCAAATCCACACTGTCCAGTTTCCAAGCATCGCGGAAAGCCCCTTCTCCGATGAAACGAAGATTTTTGAGACTCGACAGATTGCTAATGGTGCGCAAGTTATAGGTAAAAGCAAATGCTTGAATGCCTATGTCTGTCAATCCGATGGGCAAAGCGATCGAATCAATCGCAGCGGTCTTAAAGCAAATGACCGGAATCTCTCTGACATGGTTCTCTGCAAATCCACGAATTTTCCGAATACTGGAGCCGTAAAAGGTCCCTATATTACCAAGATCTATTAACCTTGTACTACACACCAGTTCCTTTATCGGAGTAGCATCCGCATTTGCCTTTACATCCCAATTAAAATTACTAACATCCCCAACATAGCCGCTTTCCCAGCCATTGGCAAACGCTCCTTCACATAAACTTTCAGTGTTCGGTGACATCTCATAAGAATATCCATCACGCGTAAACGGATAGCGTAAAAGAGTCAATTGATCTTTGGTATATAACACTCCGTTGTCACTCATAAAAGAGGTGTTAGCCGTATCTACCTCTATATGCCGCAAGTTATACCAACCAGCCGCAAATCCACAAAAAAGATAGGATACTTTACTTCCAAGACGCAAGGTGTCCATTGCCAGATCTTCCGCGAATGGATTGTATATCGCAGCAAGACTATCCGGAATATTCAAGTCTGTCAATCGGATATCATTGTAGAACATCTCAGCGTAAAATGCGGTAATAGTGTTAGGAATGACTAATCTTTCCAAAAACGGGTTGCAGCAGAAAGCATCCATATTTGAATTAGCGAAAGTTGTTGTATAACTACTCAAGTCGGCTTCTATGAGTGATGTGCACGAGTGCAGGCGTAGATCCTCCAGAGCTTGTGTGCCGGTCGACCATATACGATGAATACCGGGCAAGAGCGTGTCGGCATCAAACAATTCAGTACGCCATTCAAGCGAGTCCGTCGTGTTAAACCAAGAAGGGAATCTCTCCAGATTCGGAGGGAGGATTAGCGTGTCTATTGCAATCAATCCACTGCGTTGAGAAGTCAGGCTGGTAATATGCTTGGCTTCACTCATGTCAATTTTCAGGTAATGACGCAGAGCACAGTTCTGCGGGTTATACCATTGGATGGCATTTGTCACAGCATAAGTATGGATACCGTTGGAGATACTATCCGGCAGAAAGATGTAAGCGGAGTCGTAATGTACGGTGCTTACCTCATAGGATTGAGTCGCAAGATCTTCTTTGGTCACTTGGTATTGGATACCGTTACTGCTGAAGAGGTCACCCACTTCGGCAAACGCATGTAGCGCAAAACAAAGAAAAAGCAAAAGGGTATAATTTTTTATCATAATAACACAAATTATGGCGTTTTTCTATAAATTTGCCGCAAAATTACTACATTTTCTTGACATATGCAAATAAAAGTGAAATTTTTCTGCACGAACTCGCATAAAATTGCGGGAAAAGGACGAAGGGACGGCATACAATGCCGGGGAAATGGACGGAGAGAAAAAGAAAAATCCCCCTACTCTGCACGAGTAGAGGGAATTTTGGTTGTCCAAATACTATTTGGACGTAATAGACGCTGCTTACTTCACTTCTTCGAAGTCGACGTCCTCAGCGGTAGGGCCGTTGGAGCCGTTGTTGTCAGTAGGACCGTTGGTCGGGCCTTGTTGCGGGCCGGCTTGGCCTTGCTGTGCTTGCTGTTGAGCAGCGTACATCTCAGCGGAAGCGGCTTGGAAAGCGGACATCAGCTCGTTATTGTACTTCTCGCACTCGTCGGCGTCGCGTTTCTCGTAAGCCTCTTTGAGTTTCTTGAGTGCAGCCTCGATCGGAGCCTTCTTGTCAGCCGGGATCTTATCGCCGAGTTCAGCGAGTTGCTTCTCGGTCTGGAAGATAGTAGCGTCGGCTTTATTAAGTTTGTCAGCCTGCTCTTTGGCCTTCTTATCGGCTTCAGCGTTAGCCTCTGCCTCGGCTTTCATGCGCTTGATCTCGTCGTCAGACAGACCGGACGATGCTTCGATACGGATCTTCTGCTCCTTGCCGGTAGCTTTATCCTTGGCGGTCACATTGAGGATACCGTTCGCATCGATATCGAAGGTTACTTCGATCTGCGGTTCGCCACGACGGGCCGGCATGATACCATCGAGGTGGAAGATACCGATCTGCTTGTTCTGTGCCGCCATCGGACGCTCGCCTTGGAGCACTTTGATCTCAACGGAAGGCTGGTTATCGACAGCGGTCGTGAAGGTCTCGGTCTTCTTGGTCGGGATGGTGGTGTTCGCCTCGATCATCTTGGTCATGACACCGCCCATGGTCTCGATACCGAGGCTCAGCGGGGTTACATCGAGCAGAAGGACATCCTTGACGTCGCCAGTGAGGACACCGCCTTGGATGGCTGCACCTACGGCTACTACCTCGTCCGGGTTAACGCCCTTCGACGGAGCCTTACCGAAGAATTTCTGTACGGCATCCTGGATAGCCGGGATACGTGTCGAACCACCTACGAGGATGATCTCGTCGATATCGGAGGTCTTCAATCCGGCGTGCTCAAGAGCGGTCTTACACGGCGCGATAGTACGTTGGATCAGATCGTCGATGAGTTGCTCGAATTTAGCACGAGTCAGGGTCTTAACGAGGTGAGCAGGTACACCGTTTACCGGCATGATATACGGGAGGTTGATCTCCGTGGTTGTTGCAGACGAAAGCTCGATTTTTGCTTTCTCAGCAGCCTCTTTCAGACGCTGCATAGCCATCGGGTCTTTGGTCAGATCGGCACCGCCGTTCTCAGCCTTGAACTCCGATACGAGCCAATCGATGATACGATGATCGAAATCGTCACCGCCGAGGTGGGTATCACCGTCGGTTGCTTTTACTTCGAAGACACCGTCACCGAGTTCGAGCACCGATACATCGTGGGTACCACCACCGCAGTCAAAGACAACGATCTTCATATCCTTGTTCGACTTGTCGAGGCCGTAAGCCAGGGCAGCAGCGGTCGGCTCGTTCACAATACGACGTACATTGAGACCTGCGATCTCACCGGCTTCCTTGGTAGCCTGACGTTGGCTGTCGTTGAAGTATGCCGGTACGGTGATGACAGCTTCGGTAACCTCTTGTCCGAGGTAGTCCTCAGCGGTCTTTTTCATCTTCTGAAGGATGATGGCGCTGATCTCCTGCGGCGTATAGAGACGTCCGTCGATGTCTACACGCGGGGTGTTGTTGTCGCCTTTGGTTACTTTATACGGAACGCGGGCGATCTCAGAAGCAAGACGATCATAGGTTTCACCCATGAAACGCTTGATCGAATAGATAGTTTTGGTCGGGTTCGTAATGGCTTGACGTTTAGCAGGGTCACCTACTTTACGCTCACCGCCTTCGATGAATCCAACAACAGAAGGGGTCGTACGCTTACCTTCAGCGTTAGCAATGACGATAGGTTCGTTACCCTCCATTACGGCTACACACGAGTTCGTGGTACCGAGGTCAATTCCAATAATTTTAGACATAGTATAGTTCCTTTCTTTAATTAATTACTAGTTTTAATAGGTAGTCCTAGGTAGAACTAGGTCAACCTAAGTCACCCTATGAAGGACAAATACTATGCCATATAAAAAAACCTGCCAAATTGGCAGGTCGAGAGGCTCGACACCCGGATATTCCATGCGGCGTGTCATGACAAATCGTAGCCGTAGTGTTTGAGACGGGAGGTTGAGGAGCGCCAATCGCGGTCGACTTTGACGAAGAGTTGGAGGAAGACCTGTTTTTGGAAGAAGTCCTCTATCTCGTGGCGTGCCTGAGAGCCGACGCGTTTGAGGGCAGAGCCGGCTTTGCCGATGATGATACCCTTCTGGGAGTCGCGCTCGCAGTAGATGACGGCAACTATATGCAACATAGTTGCATGATCGTCCTGCGGACTATAAGACCCAGGTCTGACCTGCTGTAGGACCGTTGCACTGTAGGACCGCTTCGCTATAGGAACTTCTTTGAAGGACTCGACTTCGACCTCGACGGAGTACGGGATCTCTTTGTCGTAGTTGGTGAGGATCTTCTCGCGGATGATCTCGTTGACAAAGAAACGTTCGGACTTGTCGGTGAGTTGGTCCTTAGGGAAGAACGCGGGGCCTTCGGGCAGGGCGTCTTTGATGGCATCAAAGAGTTGTGCGACACCAAAACGCTCCTGGGCAGAGATGGGGAAGATCTCCGCTTCGGGCAGTTGGGCATGCCAGAAAGCAACGAGGTTCTCGAGGGTCTCCTGGGTGGTGAGGTCGATCTTATTTATTATAAGGAACACGCGCGTACCCGCGGCTGCCATGTGTTTGACCTTGGTCAGGAAGTCCGCATTGCGATCGGCGGAGTCGGTGACATCGGTGACATAGAGCAGCACATCGGCGTCCACGAGGGCCGATCGCGAGAACTCGAGCATTTTCTCCTGGAGCCGGTAGTTGGGTGAGAGGACACCCGGTGTGTCGGAATAGACCATCTGAAAGTCCTCGCCGTTGACGATACCGAGGATACGGTGTCGGGTGGTTTGCGCCTTGGACGTAATGATCGAAAGGCGTTCGCCGACGAGGGCGTTCATGAGGGTCGATTTGCCAACGTTGGGGTTTCCAACAATATTTACAAATCCGCTTTTATGCATAGTTACTATTAATAGAAAAATACAAATAAAAACCTTTTGAATGTTTTTGAGCTTCGCTCATATGATCTTTATAGGGAAACATTCAAAAGCAAAAACATAAAAAATATTCTTTTTCTAAATTACCATTCTAATAATACTTTGCCACATTGGCCGGAGACCATGACATCGAAGCCTTGCTGGAAATCACGGAAGTTGTAACGGTGGGTGATTACCGGCGAGAGGTCGAGACCGCCGAGGAGCATCTGCTCCATCTGGTACCAAGTCTCCCACATGCGACGTCCGGTAATACCTTTTATCGTGAGGGCGTTGAAGATGACATCGGACCAGTTGACCTGCGTGTTGGAAGGCAGAATACCGAGTTGGGCAATGTTGGCACCTTTGTACATATGCTCGATCATGTCGTTGAACGCCGAAGGCGCACCGGACATCTCGAGTCCGACATCGAAGCCACGAATGCCCAGTTGGAACATTGCATCTTCTATCTTCTCGCCCTTGGAGCCATCGACCGTAAGGGTCGCACCCATTTTCTTGGCGATCTCCAGGCGGAGCGGGTTGATATCGGTGACGACGATGTTTTTCGCACCCGCGTAACGGCAAATACCTGCAGCCATCGTGCCGATGAGACCTGCGCCGGTAATGAGGACATCTTCGCCCAGAAGCGGGAAAGCGAGGGCGGTGTGGGTCGCGTTGCCAAAGGGGTCCATGATGGCCGCAAAGTCATCGGGAATATTCGGGTGCACGTGCACCACATTCGATTCGGGTACGGAGACGTACTCAGCAAAACAGCCATCACGCCCCATGATACCGAGCGAGATGGTGTTCTCGCAGACATGCCCCATGCCTCGTCGGCAGTTACGGCAGTGTCCACAAGTGATATGTCCTTCGGCTGTGACGCGGTCGCCAATCTTGAAATTCCGCACACCGGGGCCGCAGTCGGCTACAACACCCACGAACTCATGCCCCATGGTGTAAGGCGGTTTGCAGTGCGATTGCGACCACTCGTCCCATTTATACATGTGGAGGTCGGTGCCGCAGATAGCGGCCTTGGTGACCTTGATGATCACGTCATTGACTCCCATCTCCGGTGTCGGGACATCTTCCATCCAGATACCCGGCTCGGCATATCGCTTAACAAGCGCTTTCATTTATGATTTCAAATTTATGATTTATGATTTTAAGACTCCGAGTTTCGTGCCAATCTTCGTGAAGGCAGCGATACATTTGTCGAGTTGTTCGCGTGTGTGGGCAGCGGATACCTGAACGCGGATACGCGCCTGGCCTTTCGGTACCACGGGGTAATAGAAGCCCGTGACATAGATGCCTTCTTTCTGGAGTTCGGCCGCAAAGACCTGGCTGAGTTTGGCATCATAGAGCATCACGGCGCAGATAGCGGACTGCGTGGGTTTGATATCAAAGCCTGCGGTTTTCATTCGCTCGACGAAATAAGCGGTGTTCTCGTGGAGACGGTCTTGCAGTTCGTTGGAGCGCGTGAGGATCTCGAAGGTCTTGATACCTGCGGCTGCGATCATCGGCGGGATCGAGTTCGAGAAGAGGTACGGACGCGAGCGCTGACGAAGGAGGTCGATGATCTCCTTGCGGCCTGTGGTGAAACCGCCTACCGAGCCACCGAAGGCCTTGCCGAGCGTGCCGGTGATAATCTCGATCTTACCGCGCATGTTGAAGAGTTCGGTGACACCGTGTCCGGTCTTGCCGACCACGCCGGCTGAGTGCGACTCATCGACCATGACGAGGGCGTTGTATTTCTGCGCGAGTTCGTAGATCTTATCGAGCGGGCAGACATTGCCGTCCATGGAAAAGACACCGTCGGTGGCGATGATACGGAAACGCTGGGCTTGCGCCTCTTTGAGTTTGGCCTCAAGGTCTGCCATGTCGCCGTTCGCGTAACGGTAACGGACCGCCTTGCAGAGACGTACGCCGTCGATGATCGAGGCATGGTTGAGGGCATCGGAGATGATGGCGTCCTCTTCGGTGAGAAGGGGCTCGAACAGACCACCATTGGCATCGAAGCAAGCGGCATAGAGGATGGTATCCTCGGTGCCAAAGAAGTCAGAGATGACATGCTCAAGCTCTTTGTGGGTGTCCTGGGTGCCGCAGATGAAACGGACAGATGCCATGCCGTATCCACGTGCGTCCATGCGGGCTTTGGCGGCCTCGATGAGCTCTTTGTTATCGGCGAGACCGAGGTAGTTGTTCGCACAGAAGTTGATCACTTCCTGTCCGCCTTCGACAGCGATACCGGAGGACTGCGGCGTGATGATCACGCGCTCGTTCTTATATAAACCAGCATCTTTGATCTCTTGCAAAGTCTGCTGCAGATGTTTCTGAAAATCCTGATACATAGCTTATCAAATTATGCCCTGCTCTAGCATGGCGGTTGCTACTTTCATAAAGCCGGCGATGTTGGCACCTTTGACGTAGTCAATGTGTCCGTCGGCTTGGCGGCCGAACTTGACGCACTGCTCGTGGATGGATTGCATGATATGATGGAGACGATCGTCCACCTCTTCGGCTTTCCAGCTGAGGTGCTCAGCGTTCTGGGTCATCTCGAGACCGGAGGTAGCTACGCCACCTGCGTTAACTGCTTTGCCCGGCGCAAAGAGGACACCGTTGGATTGGAAGAAATGGATTGCGCCCGGTTGGCAGCCCATGTTCGATACCTCACAGCAACACCAGCAACCGTTGGCTTTGAGTTGCTTGGCATCATCCTCGGAGAGTTCGTTCTGGAAGGCACACGGGAGAGCGATATCGCACGGAATCGACCAGGCTTTCTTGTCCGCCGTGAACTGGCAGAGTTGCGGGAACTTATCCGCCATGTCTTGTACCTTATTACGGTTGGAGGCTCGCATAACGAGCATGTAGTCGATCATCTCTTTGGTGATACCGTTGGGGATGGCTACGACACCGTCCGGGCCGGAGATAGCCACCACTTTGGCTCCGAGCTCAACGGCCTTGGTTGCCGCGCCCCATGCTACGTTTCCGAAACCGGAGATAGCGACGGTCTTACCTTTGATATCCTTGCCCGCCTCGTGGAGGAGGTGTTGCGTGAAATAGAGTGCACCGAAGCCGGTTGCCTCCGGACGAAGGATCGAACCGCCCCAAGTCATACCTTTGCCGGTGAGCACACCAGTGTGGTACTCGCGCGCGAGCTTCTGGTACATGCCGTTGAGGAAACCGATCTCGCGACCGCCAACGCCTACGTCACCTGCCGGGATATCCTGATCGGGGCCGATGCAGCGCCAGAGTTCGAGCATGAAGGCCTGGCAGAAACGCATTATCTCGGCATCGGATTTGCCTACCGGATCAAAGTCCGAGCCACCCTTGGCACCGCCCATCGGCAGGGTCGTGAGGGCATTCTTGAAAGTCTGCTCGAAGCCCAAGAACTTAAGCATGGACGGCGTTACGGCACGGTGGAAACGAAGACCGCCTTTGTACGGGCCAATGGCCGCATTGAACTGCACACGATAGCCGAGGTTGGTTTGTACTTCGCCTTGGTCATCGATCCAGGTCACACGGAAGGTGAAGATACGATCGGGCTCGACCATTCGCTCCACGATCTTTGCCGCCTCAAATTCAGGGTGTTGGTTGTACACCTCTTCAATGGATTCGAGCACTTCTTGAACTGCCTGCAGGTACTCTGCTTCCCCCGGGTGTTTAGCAGCTAATTGCTGCATAATTGTTTGTGTTTTCATATAGATATATGCTTTTTGAGATATACATAAAATGTTGTGCCTTTGGGTGAGGTCTCAAACTCAATTCGTCCTCCCGAGCCCTCAACGATATGCTTGGAGATCGCCAAGCCGAGTCCGTTTCCGTTGGATTTGGTGGTGAAGTTCGGCCGGAAGATCCGCGCCTGGATATCCTCGGGAATGCCTGTCCCATCGTCGGACACGGATATCTGCACCTCGCGCTCGGAGTAATTGGTATTGAGCATGACGATGATATCGGTCGGCGAAGCCTGGAGGGCATTGCGAAGGATGTTAACGAAGACCTGCGAGATCTGCTCTTTGTCCGCCAAGACCATGACTCCGGAGTCAGCGCCGACGTAACGGATGGGTATCTGCTCGTCGTTCTCGCGCTGGAGGGTAATGACATGCGAGAGTTTCTCCGCCACATCGACCTCGGTGGTCACCACATCGGGCTGTTTGGCGAAGGTGGAGAAAGACTGCGCGATATGCGCGAGGTTATCTATCTCATCGATGAGCATTTGGGTCGTTTTGTGGAAGTAAGCATCGAACTGGTCGGTACCGTGCTTGAGTTGGAGCTTCTGGACCGACAGTTTCATGGGCGTAAGGGGGTTGTTGATCTCATGCGCAATCTGCCGCGCCATCGTACGCCACGCACCCTCGCGCTCCGCGTTGGCGAGTTTCTCTGCACTCTCTTCGACCTGATCGACGAGGATGTTATAGCGCTCGACTAAAGCACCCAGCTCATCGTGGTAGGGGTAATTGATATGATTGTTCTTACTGCCGATCTCGAACTGCCGCATTTTATCAGTGAGCATGGAGATAGGCGCGGTAATCGAACGGGTCGCAAAATAGGAGAAGACGAGGGAGAGCAAGAGGGCGATAAGATACGTGGGTACCAAACGGACCAAGAGCGCCCGCACTTCATCTTTGCGTGTCTGCTCGCTGAGGTAATACGGCACGGCGATGTAACCGATGGTCACAAACGCGCCGTTGTGGAAAGGCAGATAGGCGATGAGGTACGGCAGGTCATGGATCTGCTCGTAACACAGCGCTATATGATCGTCGCTAAAGAAAGGTTTGTCCATGCTCATACTCCGCGAGAGCACACCGCCGTCAAACAGTTCGGGTGATGAGGAGGCCAGCAATTCGCCCGTAAGCGAATAGACATGCAGGTCTTGCTGCATATCAATGCTCAGGTCGCGCAGGTCAATGGAGAGGCCTTCTGCCTGACTCGGTGTGAGGATGACATCCCAGTAATACAAAGAGCGGAGATAGGATTGGATATACTCCGAACGGGTGATCAGTTCATGGCGCTGCTGCTGCTCCACGCTCGCATAGACATAACGAATCGACATGAAGAGCGTGAAGAGGAAGATCACGGTCACGCACGCGAAGACTACAGCCATGATTCGCGTCGTTATCGGCCTATTTCGCAGCATTTTTTTCATTTCCGGCTACAAAGTTACTGCTTTTTTTGCATATATGCAAATATTTTTGTACCTTTGCACGATTTTTTGAAATAAGAGTACATTATGATACAAATTTTGACGGCATTATTGCTGGGATTGCTGACCATTTTAGACCCGTGTACGCTGATGACCAGTATCACGGCGATCGGGTACATTGATAAGGAGATTAACAACAAACGGCTCGTACTGACGAATGGTCTGATGTTCGTTTTGGGTAAGTTGGCGACCTATGTGCTGCTGAGTATTCCGTTCCTGATGGGCGCCCAGACGGAGGGGATCCAGCACGTGCTGAGTCATTGGGGCGAACCGATTTTAGCGGGCTTTATGCTGATATGCGGTGTGGTATTAATGTTTAGCGGTCACCACCATCACGAGCACGATCACGGCATCAGTAAATGGTTAAAAGAGACAGACAGCAAGGAGAGTTGGCTGTGGTCGTTTATATTGGGTATTTTCTTTGCGATTGCTTTCTGCCCGCATAGATTGGTGTATTTTTTGACGATGATCGATATCACACTGACCTTGCCGAGCAGTTGGAACTGGTTGATGCCCATTGTGTTCGGTTTGGGAACCGGTCTGCCGATCATGCTGATCGCTTGGTTGGTTAGTTACAGTGCGGTTAGTATCGGTAATCTGACGCAGAAAATGGGTACTTTCGAGAAATGGTTCCGGCATATCTGTGCGGTGTTGTTCCTGGTGTTGGGTGTGTATCTGACCGTTCATTGCGTGATTGAGTACCACGAGCACGAGGACGGTTGTTGTCACCACGAGCATTATGAGCTTCCGATTTAAGCAGTTTTTCATTGAGGACAGCAAGTGCGCTATGAAGGTAGGCACCGATGGCGTATTGTTGGGTGCGTGGGCGCCTACGGGTTCGCGTATTCTGGATGTCGGAACGGGTAGCGGCTTGATCGCGAGGATGCTGATGCAACGCTGTCCGGAGGCACAGGTGGAAGGGATTGATATTGACGAAGCGGCTGTGGAGCAAGCAAATGAAAACGGGGTGCGTGCTTTCCAAGCACGATTGCAAGAATGGCAGGGCACGTACGATCTGATTGTAAGTAACCCACCCTATTTTCAGAATAGTCTTAAGAATCCCGATGAGGGAAGAAAGACCGCGCGGCACACGGATACACTGAGTTATGCGGAGTTGGTAAAGCATAGCGCACGGTTATTGAGCGAGGGCGGTCAACTGGCGGTGATTCTGCCGGCAGAAGCGGAGAATGAAGTAAGGCAATTGGCTGCCGCAGAGGAGTTGTACCTCACACGCGTTACGCGCGTATATAGTAAGGAGAATAAAAAGCCCAAAAGAGTCCTTTTGGCCTTTCAATTAAAGATTGAAGATTTGAGATTTGAGATTTTAGAAGACTCACTCGTTTTAGAAGACGAAAAAGGAGGCCGGAGCCTCCCTTATCAAGAACTCTGTAAAGAATTCTATTTATGATCCGCCAAAATTGGCGGATTTATTTAGCTACATTCACTGCTCTAACCTCACGGATGACGGTCACCTTGACTTGTCCCGGATAGGTCATCTCGTCTTGGATACGTTTAGCGAGGTCGAAGGAAAGGAGTTCGGTGTCCTTATCGGAGATCTTGTCTGCTCCGACGATGACTCGCAGTTCACGACCGGCCTGGAGAGCGTAGGTCTTAACAACACCCGGGAAGGACATCGCGAGGTTCTCGAGGTCGTTCAGACGCTTCACGTACGATTCTACAATCTCACGACGTGCACCCGGACGGGCACCGGAGATAGCGTCACAAGCTTGTACGATCGGTGCGATGAGCGATTTCATCTCACACTCGTCGTGGTGGGCTCCAACGGCATTGCAGATATCGGGTTTCTCACCGTATTTCTCGCACAGCTTCATACCGAGCTCTGCGTGCGGCAGTTCGACATCGTCGTCGGCTACTTTACCGATATCGTGGAGCAAACCTGCTCGTTTCGCGGCTTTTACGTTGAGTCCTAACTCGCCGGCCATCGCCGCACAGAGGTTCGCGGTCTCACGGCTGTGCTGGAGCAGGTTCTGACCATAAGACGAACGGTATTTCATTTTACCGACGAGACGAATCAATTCGGGGTGCAGACCATGAATACCGAGGTCAATGGTAGTACGTTTACCGACTTCGATGATCTCGTCTTCTACTTGCTTGGTCACTTTTGCTACCACCTCCTCGATACGTGCGGGGTGGATACGACCGTCCTGAACGAGTTGGTGGAGCGCCAGACGCGCTATCTCACGACGTACGGGATCGTACGCAGAGAGGGTGATTGCTTCGGGGGTATCGTCTACGACGATCTCCACACCGGTAGCCGCTTCGAGGGCACGGATATTACGTCCCTCACGACCGATGATACGACCTTTGACTTCGTCATTCTCGATGTGGAAGACAGAAACGGTCGATTCGGCAGCCGTCTCGGAAGCCACACGTTGGATAGTCTGGATAATGATTTTCTTCGCCTCTTTGTTGGCCTCCAGACGTGCATTGTCCATGATCTCGTTGATGTAAGACATGGCGGACGTCTTAGCTTCGTCCTTGAGGGCCTCCACGAGCTGTTTCTTGGCCTCTTCCGCCGACATACCGCTCAGCTGCTCGAGCTGTTTCTCTGCCTGCTGATGCATTTTGTCAATCTCCTGCTGTTTATAGTCCAGGGCTTGTTGACGTTGCTCTACGGCTTGCACTTTCTGATTAACTTCGTTGAGGGCACGTTGCACATCTCCCTGACGCTGATTGAGCTGTTGCTCGCGTTGTTGCAAGCGTTGCTCTTGCTGCTGCAAGCGCTTGTCTTGCTCACGCACACTATTGTCGTGCTCCAACTTCAGGGCGATGAATTTCTCCTTAGCCTCAACAATCTTGTTTTTCT
>Ga0247610_10002502_pt1 | contig 21138 bp, 15 predicted proteins | sample 174DNAGHGhighgp2_FD_193483 | JGI IMG/M metagenome (GOLD analysis project Ga0247610, IMG submission 193483) | Sheep rumen microbial communities from Palmerston North, Manawatu-Wanganui, New Zealand - 1742 DNA GHGhigh gp2 | ecosystem: Host-associated > Mammals > Digestive system > Stomach > Rumen...
ATATCAGGTTTTCTTCGTGGCGCCATCGCCCGGCGATGATGTCTACTATTCTCTAGTGAACCAGTGGCTCTATGAGTTTATTAACGTGCCGGCTTGGGGACATACCATATTTACGGTGCGCCGCGATCTGCTTTATGGCGACTATTTCATCGGTATGGAAGAGGAATGGACGGGAATGACCACCCATCTGCAGTTCGGCAGCGACACTTTTAAGACGTGGGATGATATCGCCACGTATTTCGAACGGCTTGGTGGACAATGAAGACGGCAATCATCGGCGGCGGGGCAGCAGGATTCTTTTTGGCTATCAACTTGAAGGAGATGCGACCGGAGATGGCAGTCACCATCTTCGAGAAATCGAAGCGGGTGCTGGCAAAGGTGGAGATTTCCGGCGGCGGACGTTGCAACTGCACCAATTCCTTCGCTGAGGTAGGTGACTTGTCGGAGGTCTATCCCCGAGGGCATCGGCTGATGAAACGGTTGATGAAGGGCTTCTCGCAGGAAGATGCCTACAACTGGTTTGAACGACACGGCGTTAGATTGACGACACAGGAGGATCAATGTGTGTTCCCCATGTCGCAGGACTCGCACACCATCATCAACTGCTTCCTGGCTGAGGCGCGAAGGCACAATATCGAGATCCGGACAGAGGCGAAGATTGACTTGCTCGAGCAACTCAGCGACTATGATTTTATAGCTGTCACAACAGGTGGTTCCCCTAAGGCAGACGGACTGCGATGGTTGCGTGACCTGGGGCATGAGATTGAAACACCCGTGCCTTCACTTTTTACTTTCCAGATTGCCGACGAGGCGCTGCATGCTTTGATGGGAACAGTGGTAGAGAATGTGGTGACGCTGATACCTGGCACGAAGATGCGGGCAGAGGGACCGTTACTGATTACCCATTGGGGCATGAGCGGACCTGCCATTCTGAAACTGTCGAGCTATGGGGCGCGCCTGCTGGCAGAACAACACTATCAGGCCCCATTAGCCGTGAATTGGACAAAACGTCGTGATACCGAGGTTCTGACACTGCTCAATGAGGTGATGATCCGCAACGCCCAGAAACAATTGAAGACGGTTCCTCCCTGTGGCCTGCCCTCACGGCTTTGGGTCTATTTAGTGGAGAAATGCTTAGGTGAACGTTCGAATGGCCGCTGGGGGAGTCTCAATAAGAAAGAACTGAACCGGTTGGCGAATCTGTTGAGCGGGGGCGACAGTTACCAGATTGTCGGACGGGCTGCGTTCAAGGATGAGTTTGTGACTTGTGGCGGTATCTCATTGTCGGCCGTCAATCCGGCCACGCTTGAGAGCCGTCATGTACCACACCTCTTTTTTGCCGGTGAGGTGCTCGATATCGACGGTATTACGGGCGGCTTTAATTTCCAGGCGGCTTGGACTACAGCCTATACCGTTGCCTGTGCTATTCACAAATTTTTGCCATAATATTTGGAAGCAAAGGATTTTTTTCTTATCTTTGTGCCCTAGAAACGAATATTCATTAATCATAAAACTATTAGCATTATGAAAAAGTATTTAGCAGAAATGGTGGGCACGATGGTGCTCGTGTTGATGGGTTGTGGCGTTGCCGTCAGCCTGGGTTGTGATCCTGTAAACAATATCCCCGCTGTGGTGGGTACGTCGCTGGCTTTCGGTTTGTCGGTTGTTGCGATGGCTTATACCATCGGCGGCATCTCCGGTTGCCACATCAATCCGGCCATCACGCTCGGCTGTTATCTCAGCGGTCGTATGAATGCCAAGGATTGTGGTATGTACATGCTCTTCCAGGTGATCGGTGCTTTCATCGGTTCTATCCTGCTTTATATCCTCACCGAGAATGTTCCCGGCCTCGACGGAACTGGTGCTAACGACCTGCAGGCTAACGTTAGCTGGCTTGGTGGTTTCCTCGCAGAGATTATCTTCACATGTGTGTTTGTGCTCGTTGTGCTTGGTGCAACCGCCAAGACCAATGGTGCCACCAACAACTTCGCCGGTCTGGCTATCGGTCTGTCGCTGGTATTGGTTCATTTGGTATGTATCCGCTATACCGGTACTTCGGTGAATCCCGCCCGTTCGATTGCACCCGCTATCTTCCAGGGAGGCACCGCACTGACAAACCTTTGGATCTTCATCGTTGGTCCGTTCATCGGCGCTGCATGCGCTGCCGGTATTTGGAAAATGATTGACACCAGCGAGAAGTAATTCCAGATGAAAAGACTAGTTATTATTGTATTGTCTGTCTTGGCAGTTTGTCAGGTGCAGGCAGAAGACCGTCGCCTGTGGTATGATAAGGGCGCTTCGCATTGGTTGGAGGCGCTGCCGATAGGCAACTCTGCCTTGGGTGCGATGGTGTATGGCGGTGCCGACACGGAGCAGATCCAGTTGAACGAGGAAACTTTCTGGTCTGGCTCACCCCACAACAACAACAGTCCTGAGGCGAAGGCACATCTTCAGGAAGTTCGCCAACTGATCTTTGAAGGTAAGGAAGGCGAGGCGCATAAGTTGCTTGACAAATATTTCGTCAAAGGTCCTCATGGCATGCGTTTTCTGCCGTTGGGCGATCTGTTTTTGAAGTTCTGGAATCACCGTAATGCGACCGATTACGAGCGCGATCTGAATCTGGAGAACGCCACAGCGAATGTGAAGTATAAGGTTGGCGGTGTGAACTATCGTCGTACGGCGATTGCCTCGATGGCTGACCGCGTGATCGCTGTCAGGATGGAAGCTGACAAAGGTGGAAAACTAGATTTTTCGCTGTATTATGAGTGCGGTTTGAAGAATACCCAGCGGGTGAACAATCACTGTCTGATTGCAACGGTCAGCGGTGATGCCCAGGAGGGTATCCCGGCCGGGCTGACAGCAGAGTGCCGTATCTGGGTGGATACCGACGGTAAGGTGACCGACGAGGCGCAGAGCATGATTGTTCAAGGTGCCACGCAGGCAACGGTCTATATCACGGCCGCTACCAATTACGTCAACTACCATGATGTCAGCGGTAATCCTTCTGCCAAGAATGAACAGGTACAGAAGAGCCTGCAAGGCCGTTCCTTCCAGGATCTGTTGGCGGCTCATATCGCCAAGTATCAGGCGCAGTACGGTCGGGTGTCGCTCTCGCTGCCTACATCCAATAGTTCATCCCTTCCTACGGACAGACGGCTCGCTGCTTTCTCACGTGGCGGCGATATGGATCTGGCTGCCCTGATGTTCCAATACGGCCGTTATCTGCTGATCTGTGCCTCACAGCCCGGTGGACAACCCGCTAATCTGCAAGGTGTCTGGAATGACAAGATGAATGCGCCTTGGGATTCGAAATATACGATTAATATCAATACCGAGATGAACTATTGGATTGCGGATGTTGGTAATCTGAGTGAGGCCGCAGAGCCCTTGTTCTCGATGATTGATGATCTGAGTGAGACTGGTGCGGTAACCGCGAAGGAAATGTACGGCTGTGGCGGTTGGGTGGCTCATCATAATACCGACTTGTGGCGCATCGCAGGACCTGTGGATGGTACCACTTGGGGCATGTTCCCGACGGGCGGTGCCTGGCTGACCACTCATCTCTGGCAGCACTACTTGTTCACAGGCGATAAGGCCTTCCTGAAACAGCAGTTCCCCGTGATGCGTGGGGCAGCCGAGTTCCTGCTCGACTATGTACAGCGTCATCCGCAGTATGGTTGGCTGATGACGGTGCCTACCGTTTCGCCGGAACACGGACCTGAAGGAAAGGGCACTACTGTGACGGCTGGTTCGACGATGGACAACCAGATTGTCTTCGATGTGCTGAGCAACGTCCTCGCCGCCATGCAGGTGTTGGGTGTGAAGGATGCCGCTCTGAAGAAACGTCTGACTACCACGCTGGCCGATCTCCCACCGATGCAGATTGGTAAGTATGGTCAGTTGCAGGAGTGGCTGATTGATGCCGACAACCCTCGGGACGAGCATCGTCACGTCTCCCATCTCTATGGACTCTATCCTTCGAACCAGATATCTCCCTACCAGCATCCGGAACTGTTCTCTGCTGCTGCCACAACATTGGCGCAGCGCGGTGATATGGCGACGGGTTGGAGCTTAGGCTGGAAGGTGAATTTCTGGGCGAGAATGCTCGATGGAAACCATGCGTTGAAGATTTTATCGAATATGCTCCATCTGTTGCCCGATGACCGTAGTGCAAGGCAGTATCCCGACGGACGTACCTATCCGAATCTCTTTGATGCGCATCCGCCTTTCCAGATTGATGGCAACTACGGTTGTGCTGCTGGTATTGCTGAGATGCTGCTTCAGAGCCACGATGGTGCCGTCCATCTGTTACCCGCCTTACCCGATGCCTGGTCGAAGGGCGAAGTGAAAGGTCTGCGGGCGCGTGGCGGTTTTGTCGTCGATGAGATTTGGGATGGCGGACAGTTGAAGTCTGCCAGCATCAAATCCGAACTGGGTGGTGTGTTGAGAGTCCGTTCCTATGTGCCTTTGAAGGGCAAAGGACTGAAACCGGCAAAGGGCGGTTGTCCGAATGCGTTCCTGTCAGGTGCCAAGGTGAAGACACCACTTGTTTCAAAGGAACAGAAGGAACAACATAGTATCGACATCCGGAAGGTCTATGAATATGATGTCAAGACCCTGAAGGGCGGAACGTTGACATTAGAACCGTTAAATTGATTAACTATCGGATGTTTTATAGAAGAATTGGCGGTTAAAATCTATTAACTGCCAATTCTTGTCTATAACATTCTTTTATTTGGTGGTTTGTTTGTACCTTTGCACCCATGTTATTGTGTAAACGTTATTTTTAAGACAAAAGATGTATATGAAAAAAAGACTTGCGCTGCTTTTTGCGCTTATTCTTTCGTGCGCTGCTTCCTTTGCACAAAAGCAATGGACGCTGCAGGATTGTATCGACTATGCGATGGCGAATAACATCACGCTGAAGAAGTCGCAGCTGCAGAAACAGAGTGCTACGGAAGATCTGAAAGGGGCGAAGGCCGCATTGTTACCCACACTCAGTGCGTCGACTAACCAGAGTCTTGGCTATCAGCCTTGGAAGGATACGGGTATCTCGACGGTGACTAATGGTGTGGTAAACACAAAGGTGAACAAGACTTCGTACAATGGAAGTTATTCGTTGAGCGGGCAGTGGACCGTTTGGAACGGTGGACGTAACACCAACACCGTGAAGCTCGACGCCATTGCGGAACAGCAGGCTGACCTGCAGGCCCGCGAGACGGCCAATACCATTCAGGAGCGTATCGCTCAGATCTTCACTCAGATACTCTATATCGACGAGAGTGTGAAGGTGAGTGAACAGACGCTGGAGACGGCTAAGAAGAATGAGGAACGCGGACAGGAAATGGTGAACGTAGGTAAGATGTCGAAGGCTGACCTCTCCCAGTTGACTTCGCAGCGCGCCAACGACGAGTATAACATCGTGGAGGCCAAGAGTCAGCTGATGACCTACAAACTGCAGTTGAAGCAGTTGCTGGAGATTACCGATGAAACAGATTTCGATGTGGCAATACCTGAGATCAGCGACGCGCAGATCCTCGCACCCATCCCCTTGTTGCATACCATCTATGAGCAAGCGCTTCTGAGTCGTCCGGAGATAGAGCGTTCGCAGCTTGCCATCAAGAGTAGCGACGTGAGTCTGAATATCGCGAAGGCCGGATGGATGCCGAATATCAGTGTGAACGGCGGTGTGACCACCTCGACGAACTCGTTGAATAGTAGCGGTTGGGGCAATCAGGTGAAGAACAACGTGAATACATCGTTGGGCCTGGGTGTAAGTGTACCTATCGTAGACGGGCGTTCTACGAAGACGGCCGTGAATAAGGCCAAGATTCAGCAGTTGCAGGCACAGCTCGACTTGCAGGATCAGCAGAAGACCCTCTACAGCGACATCCAGCAGTTCTGGGTGAATGCGACCACCAATCAGGAGAAATACAAGGCGGCTTCACTCAGTGTGGAGAGTGCTCGTCAGACGTATGATCTGCTTTCTGAGCAGTTCCGCTTGGGTCTGAAGAATATTGTAGAGCTGATGCAGGGTAAGGACAATCTGCTTTCTGCCCAGCAGAACCAGTTGCAGTCGAAATATCAGACCATCTACAATAAGCAGATGCTGAACTTCTATGCGGCGGGAGATATTCTTGAGAGAAGTAAGAGGTAAGAAATAAAAACAAAAATAGGATATGAAGAATAAGAAACTTTGGATTGCCATAGCAGTGGTCGTTGCGCTGATTATCGCGTATAACCTGCTGTCGGGCGGAAAAAAAGAAGAGAAGGTGTCGTTTGATACGGCGAAGGTAGAAACGGGTAATATCCAGACCTCCATCACTGCAACGGGAACCATCGAACCTGTGACGAGTGTGACTGTCGGTACACAGGTGTCGGGTATTGTGAGTCATCTCTATGTAGATTACAATTCTGTGGTGAAGAAAGGTCAGGTGATTGCAGAACTCGACCGCACGAACTTGATCAGTGAATTGAATGCTCAGAAGGCCAGTCTCGCTTCGGCACAGAGTTCGCTGAACTACCAGCAGAGCAACTTTGAACGCTATAAGACGCTCTTTGAGAAGGGTCTGGTGAGTGCCGACGAGTTTGAGAGTGCCCGTCTGCAGTACGAACAGTCGAAGCAGCAGGTGGCACAGTCGCGTGAGAGTGTGCAGCGCGCTCAGACGAACCTTGGCTATGCTACTATCACATCGCCTATCGATGGTGTCGTGTTGTCAAAGGCTGTGGAGGAAGGCCAGACGGTGGCTGCATCCTTCAATACCCCTGAGTTGTTCACCATTGCCCAGGATTTGACAAACATGCGTGTGATTGCTGATATCGACGAGGCCGACATCGGTGGCGTAAAGGAAGGTCAGCGTGTGAGTTTCACGGTTGATGCTTTCCCCGACGATAAGTTTGAGGGCTCAGTGACGCAGGTACGCCAGCAGGCTACGACCGAGAGCAACGTTGTTACTTATGAGGTGGTGATTTCTGCACCCAACAACGATCTGAAGCTGAAGCCCGGTCTGACGGCCAATGTTACCATATTTACACTTGAGAAGAACAATGTGCTTGTCGTTCCCGCCAAGGCGCTGCGCTTCCAGCCCAACGAGGCCCTGTTGCAGAAGGATGAAACGGTGGAGGACTGCGAAGGCCCCTTCAAGGTATGGACGAAGGAGGGCAATGTGTTCAAGGCCCACAAGGTGGTGACCGGTACGACCAATGGCGTGCTGACAGAAATCGTCAGTGGTGTCGCTGCCGGAACGGATGTCCTCACCGACTTTATGATCTCCGGCGGTGAGATGGGTATGCCACAACAGCAGACCCAGAACCCCTTCATGCCGCGTCCGCGAGGCAATAACAGAGGCGGTGCCCAAGGAGGACAGGGCGGACAGAATGCTAACGGTGGTGGTCAGGCACCAAGAAGACAGTAAGGTATGGCAGAGGATAATAGAAAAGTCGTCATCGAACTGCAGAATGTGAAACGCTACTTCCAGGTAGGCGAGGAAACGGTGAAGGCTCTTCGGGGCGTCTCGTTCAAGATTTACGAGGGCGAGTTCGTCACCATTCAGGGAACTTCCGGCTCCGGCAAGTCGACGCTGCTGAACCAGTTGGGCTGTCTTGATACGCCTACCAGCGGCGAATACTTCCTCGACGGCATCAGTGTGCGTACGATGTCGAAGACCAAGCGTGCCAAACTGCGTAACCGTAAGATCGGCTTCGTGTTCCAAAGTTATAATCTGTTGCCGAAGACGACCGCTTTGGAGAATGTGGAGCTGCCGTTGATGTACAACTCCGAGATTTCTGCTACTGAGCGTCGTGAGAAAGCCATCAAGGCCCTGCAGGCTGTAGGATTAGGTGACCGTATGTATCACAAGTCGAATCAGATGTCGGGTGGTCAGATGCAGCGCGTCGCCATTGCCCGTGCTTTGGTGAACGATCCGGCTGTGCTCCTCGCCGATGAGGCTACTGGTAATCTTGATACCCGTACTTCGTTCGAGATGCTTGTGCTCTTCCAGGAACTCTACAGGCAGGGTAACACGATCATCTTCGTGACCCACAACCCTGAGATTGCCGAATACGCCAGTCGTAACATCAATCTGCGCGACGGTAAGATTCGTGAGGATACCATTAATACGAATATCAAATCGGCAGCTGAGGCCCTTGCCAAACTGCCTGCACCACAAGACGATTAATTATGAATATACTGAATCTCATAAAAGTTAGTCTGAAGGCGGTAGCCAATAATAAGATGCGCTCCTTCCTCTCGATGCTGGGTATCATCATCGGTGTGGCAGCTGTCATCATCATGATGGCTATCGGACAAGGTTCGAAGGAGAGCATCCGTGCGGAACTCTCCACGATGGGCACTAACCTGCTGACCATCCGTCCGGGTGCTGATATGCGAGGTGGCGTGCGTCAGGATCCCTCCGCCATGCAGACGTTGAAGATGGCCGATTACGAGCGTATTGTCCGCGAGAAGAAATTCGTGTCGAAGGTGTCGCCTGAGGTCACAGCCAGCGGACAGGCTATCTATGGTAACAACAATACCAATGCCTCAATGTACGGCGAGTCGATTGATTACCTCGAAATCCGTCAGTGGGTCATTGAGGAAGGCGAGTGCTTTACTGAGGAGGATATCAAGAAGGCCGGGAAGGTGTGTGTCATCGGTGCCACCATCGTCAAGGAACTCTTTGGCGACCATACCGACCCTATTGGTAAGACCATCCGCTTCAAGTCGATCCCCATGCGTGTGGTAGGTGTACTGAAGTCGAAGGGCTATAACTCGTGGGGTATGGACCAGGATAATGTGATTATCGCGCCCTATACGACGGTGATGAAACGTATTGCTGCCCAGACCTATTTCTCCAGTATTGTCTGTTCTGCCCTTACGGAGGAATTGTCAGATGCTGCCATCGAGGAACTGACGCAGATGCTGCGCGACAATCATAAACTGAAGGATGAGGCAGTCGACGACTTCACCATCCGTTCGCAAGCTGAGATGATGGAGACGATGTCGTCGACGATGGACACCGTGACCATTATCCTCGTGGTGGCTGCAGCCTTCTCGCTGCTCGTAGCCGGTATCGGCATCATGAACATCATGCTCGTCTCTGTGACGGAGCGTACAAAGGAAATTGGTCTCCGTATGGCCGTCGGTGCCACCGGACCCGTCATTTCCTTGCAATTTCTCATCGAATCGGTATTGATATCAGTGACGGGAGGCCTGATCGGTGTCCTTGTCGGGGTAGGGGTGAGCACCTTTGTCTCGTCCTTCGGCATGCCGTCGAGCGTGCCCGCGTGGAGCATCTATGTGTCCTTCCTCGTCTGTGTGTTTATCGGCGTGCTCTTCGGCTATATCCCCGCCCAGAAAGCCGCCAATATGGATCCTATAGAAGCCATCCGTCATGAGTAAGAAGGAGGTCATCGGCAAAGTGATGCTGGACAAACGGCTGAAGTATTTCCTTCACGTTGTCTTTTGGGCCTATATGTTCTTGTCGCCGATGCAATATATGCGCGGTACCGGCATGACAATGCTTCAGTATGTGATGAACTGTCTGTCACCATTGTTGCTGATGGTGGTCTTCTATGCCAACTATTTCTGGCTCACGCCCAAGTATTTCGTGCAGGGCAAGCATCGCTATTATCTCATGTTTAATGTGCTGATGGCGGTGAGTTTCTCGATTCTGCTGCACTATTGGATGGACTACTCCCGTGTGCTATTTCAGCCAGGTGTCTTGATGCCCAGAAATCCCGATGGCATCGATGAGTTCTTCTTCTATGTGAGAGACCTGATCAACTTCGGTATCTTTGCGACAGCCGCCACCTGTATCGCTTTGGCGCAACGGTGGTTCTGGGCTGATAATGCCCGTAAGTATGCTGAGACGGCGCGTGTCAGGGCTGAGGCCGACCGTACTGAGGCGGAGCTGAAGAGCCTGCGCTCACAGATCAATCCCCACTTTCTCCTGAATACGCTGAATAATATCTATGCGTTGACGGCGATGGACACCTATCGTGCTCAGAATGCCATCCAGCAGTTGTCGAAGTTGCTGCGACACATGCTCTATGACAATATGCAGGATTATGTCAATCTACAGGACGAAATACAATTCCTCGAGAATTATGTCAACCTGATGAAGATCCGACTGCCCAATTCTGTCGATGTGACCCTTCAGAAAATCGTCCCTGATGCGGATGTGAAGGTGGCACCGCTGATCTTTATCTCCTTGATAGAGAATGCCTTCAAGCATGGTATCAGTCTGACGGAACCCAGTTATATCCGTATCCTCGTCAAGGTTGAGGTAAAGCCCGACGGTAGCGAGAAAAAACTGGTCTGCTCTATCGAGAACTCCTATTTCCCGAAGCCCGAGCAGGATCGCAGTGGTCACGGCATCGGTCTGGAGCAAGTGCAGCGACGCCTCGACCTGCTGTATCCCGACCGTTATGTCTGGGAAAAGGGACCCGATTCCGACGGGAAAACTTATTATTCGACAATTACTATTCAATTATAATCATTAAAAATTAAGGACAGTAAACTATGACAATTAATTGTGCCATCATTGATGACGAGCCATTGGCTGCTGGTCTTCTGGAGAGTTATGTATCAAAAACGCCCTATCTGAATCTGACGGGTACCTATAATAGTGCGATTACGGCCATGCGCGACTTGCGTGACAACCCCGTGCCCCTTTTGTTCCTCGACATCCAGATGCCGGAACTCAGTGGTGTGGAGTTTGCCAAGATCCTGCCCAAGGACACCAAGATCATCTTCACAACCGCCTTCCCGCAATATGCCCTTGAAGGCTATAAGGTGAACGCGCTCGACTATCTGTTGAAGCCCATCAGCTATGAGGACTTCCTGCGTGCGACGGAAAAAGCGCAGGACTGGTATAATATGGTCCAGAAGCGTGAGACTTACAACGACGATCGTATCATGTTCATCAAGAGCGAATACAAGCTGTTGCGCATCAACCTCGACGATATCCTTTATGTGGAGGGTTTGAAGGACTATGTGCGCATCTGCCTGAAGAACGGTGAGAAGATCATGTCGCTGATGAGTATGAAGAAACTGGAGGATTATCTGCCCAGTCCGGAATTCCTGCGTACCCATCGCTCCTATATCGTTCACATGCCGGAGGTACGCTCAATCGACCGTTTCCGCATCGTCTTCGGCGATATGTTCATCCCTATCTCCGACAACTACAAGGAGGAGGTACAGCAGTATCTCGACAATCATACGCTGTCATGATAGTGAATAGTGAATAGTGAACAGTGAATAGTGAAAAGTGAAAAGTGAATTTGGCAAAATCAGTCGTTCTGTCTGTCGGCATTGCAAATAAAATAAAAAATCCCATTGGCGGCAGCAAATTATTCACTATTCACTATTCACTATTCACTTTTTATTGCTACCTTTGCATGCGATTAAAAAAAGATTGTAAATCGTAAATATTTAAAATTTAGATTGTTATGGTAAATTACAAGGATTTGGGTCTCGTGAATACCCGCGAGATGTTCAAGAGAGCAGTTGCTGGTGGTTATGCTATCCCTGCTTTCAACTTCAACACAATGGAGCAGATGCAGGCCATCGTGATGGCTGCTGTTGAGACAAAGTCTCCTGTGATCATGCAGGTTTCCAAGGGTGCCCGTAACTATGCCAACGCTTCTATCCTCCGCTACATGGCCGAGGGTGCTGTGGCTTATGCTAAGGAGCTCGGCTGTGAGCATCCTGAGATCGTGCTTCACCTAGACCACGGTGACAGCTTCGAACTCTGCAAGGATTGTATCGACATGGGCTTCTCTTCAGTGATGATCGACGGTTCTTCACTGCCTTATGAGGAGAACATTGCACTGGCTAAGAAGGTGGTTGACTACGCTCATCAGTTCGACGTGACCGTTGAGGCTGAGCTGGGTGTGCTCGCTGGTGTTGAGGATGAGGTTGCTGCTGCAGAGTCTCATTACACCAAGCCTGAGGAGGTAATCGACTTCTCTACCCGTACAGGTTGCGATTCACTCGCTATCTCTATCGGTACCTCTCACGGTGCTCACAAGTTCACGCCTGAGCAGTGCACACTGGTCAACGGCGTGCTCGTTCCACCGCCATTGGCATTCGACATCCTGCATGAGATCGAGAAGAAACTCCCTGGATTCCCCATCGTGCTCCACGGTTCTTCTTCAGTTCCTATGGAAGAGGTCAACACCATCAACCAGTTCGGTGGTCACCTCGAGGCCGCTATCGGTATCCCCGAGGAGCAGCTGCGTAAGGCCGCCAAGAGCGCTGTCTGCAAGATCAACATCGACTCAGACTCTCGTCTGGCTATGACCGCTGCTATCCGCAAGCACCTGGCTGAGCATCCTGGAGACTTCGATCCTCGTCAGTATCTGAAACCCGCTCGTGAGAACATGAAGAAGATGTACATCCACAAGATCGTGAATGTGCTCGGTTCTGACGGCAAACTCGCACAGTGCTAAAACATTTTAGTACTTTAACATTGCTTATCGTATGGGGCTCTGTTGAGCCCCATTTTTTATGCTTTATAGGGCGATTATCCCCATTTTCCTTTAGTTTTCCGCCAAAATAGGCGGCTTTTGGGAAGTTTTTGCCCAAAAAGTTGGCTGTTTCAAAAACTATTCGTATATTTGCACAATCACTAATTAATCACTGATGGGTATATGATTCTATGCCGATTGCTTGTGAGTATTTGCCTTTTGATGGCGGCGGTGGGTGTCTTTGCGACGGAAGCCGACGACATCAAGAAGAAATTGGAGCATGCTCAGGGCAAAGTGAAACTGGAATTATTGGCCCAACTTTGTGACTGGAGTCTGGAAGAAGACGATTATGATCTGCAATGGAAATGCATCGACGATTATCTGAAGGAATCCCGTCGTCAGGGTAATCGTTCCGAGGAATGCGATGCCTTGTGGATGCGGATGATCTTCTTCTATAACAACGTCCAGAATGATTCCGTGTATAAATACATTCAGGATGACCTGAAGTTTATTCGCGAGAACGGCAGTAGCGAGAAGTATTATGATGTCTGGAGCTGTCTGGTGAATACCTATGTCTATGGCGGTTCGTTGTCTGCAGGCCTGAAAGAGGCTGAGAAGATGTATGAGGACGCCAAGGAGGCGAAGAATGATTTCGGTATCGGTCTGGCTTGTTATGCGATGGGTAATGCCTATTACAACATGAACAATCAGGACGAGGCTTCCGCTGTTTTCCAGCGTGGTATCGATATCCTGATGCAGCAGACCCCGAAGCCGTTGGTGCTGGCAGAGCTGTTCACCTCTGAGTGTGAGGTGCTGGAGAAGCAGAAGCGTTACGCCGATATGGAGCGCCTGACCGTTCGCTGGCGGGGCTTCCTGGACAAGTATCTGGAAGAGAATCACATTGAGAAGACAGAGCCGGGTATGCTCCCGAACTGGGCCTATTATTATCTGGGCTGCGGACAGGCCGCACTCGGACTGGGCAAGGTGGAACAGGCAGAAGAGATGCTCGATGAGTGCCGTAAATATATCCCCGATGGTGACTCGGATGTCTACAGGGCCTGGCTTTTCTATCGCATCCGCTACTTGACGATGCTGGAGTTCTATCCGGAAGCCGTGCTGTTGAGCGACCAGTTGCTGGGGCTTCATGAGGGCGTGGGCGATATGGCAGAGCTGATCCGTGTGAAGCAGCAGCGGGCAGAGCTCCTGACCCATCTGGGCCGTCATGCCGAAGCGGCTGAGCTCTACAACGAGATGTATCAGATCAACGACTCCATCAACATCAGCGACACCAAGCGTCAGCTGGCAGAGATGAATACCAAATACGCCCTCGACGAGGAGCGCATGAAGCATGCTGAGGAGCAGATGCGCAGCATCATCACCATTGCCGTCATCATCGTGCTCTCGCTGGCCATTTTCCTCTATTTCCGCATCCGTTCCGCCCGTCGCCTGAAGAAAGCGCACGAGAGTCTGGAGCAGGCCCACGGCAAACTGGAGGAGACCCACCAGCAGCTGCTCACCGCCTACGACCAGTTGGAGGAGACGACGGCTGCCAAGGAGCGTATCGAGAGCGACCTGCGTATCGCCCGTAACATCCAGATGTCGATGGTGCCCAGCCAGTTCCCGGAGCGTGACGACCTCGACCTCTTTGCCTCGATGACCCCTGCCAAGGAGGTGGGCGGCGACCTGTATGGCTATCTCCTCTTGGGCGACCTGCTCTATTTCTGCTTAGGCGACGTATCCGGCAAGGGTGTGCCGGCCTCATTGTTCATGGCCCAGGCCACGCGCCTTTTCCGTACCCTTGCTGCGCAGAAGATGCAGCCCGCAGAGATTGCCACCCATATCAACGACGCGCTCTCAGGCGACGATAATGAGCAGGGTATGTTTGTCACGATGTTCATCGGACTGGTCGATCTGACCACCGGCCACTTGCACTTCTGCAACGCCGGCCACAACCCGCCCGTACTCATTGGCGATGGTAAGACCGAGTTTATCGAGATGATCCCCAACCTGCCAATCGGCCTGATGCCCGAGTTTGAGTACGAGGGTGAGGAGATTGCCGACATCAGCAACCAGCCGCTGTTTGTCTATACCGACGGTCTTAACGAGGCCGAGAACCGTGAGCAGACGCAGTTCTCCGACGAGCGCCTGTTGGAAATCCTGGAGACCACACCGTTCGAGAGCTCTAAGCAGACCATCGAACTGCTGGCCTCTGAAGTGGAGAAACATCGCGACGGCGCCGATCCTAACGACGATCTGACGATGCTCTGCATAAAAGTCATAAGAAACAACGAATAACAAAAAACGATAAGTCTATGAGAAAGGAGATTTGTATTAAAAACAAAATCAGCGAACTGGAGAAAGTAGCCCAGTTTGTTGAGGAAATTGGCGAAGAGCTTGGGCTGAGCATGGAGCTGCAGATGAACCTGAACCTCGTTATGGAGGAGATGGTGACCAATGTCATCTTCTATGCTTATCCGCAAGATGAGGAAGCCGACATTGAACTGTTGGCTAAGAGCGACGGCAAGGAGCTGACCTTTGTCCTGAGCGATCAGGGTAAGGAGTTCGACCCCACAGCCAAGGAGGACGCCGATCTGGATGTCAACCCCGCAGAGCGAGAACTCGGCGGCATGGGCATCTTTATCGTCAAGAACATCATGAACAAGGTCACTTACCAGCGCTTAGAGGGTAAGAATCTGTTGACGATGACAAAAGGTCTCGAAGATGACAAAATTCAATGAATCAATAAATAGTAAACAATTAAATAGTTATTAGATTATGACACAGATTTTGAAAGAAGGTGGTAAGACCATCATTAAGACAGGTAGTCGTATCGACACCATGAATGCAAATCAGTTTGAGGCCGACATCCAGCCGGCATTGAAGGATGGTGGCGTGGATCTCGAGATGGATTGCTCAGAACTGACTTATATGGCCAGCTCTGGTCTGCGTATTATCCAGAAGACCATGCGTACCGTGATGCAGCAGCGCGGACAGTTCAAGATGACCAACGTCAGCCCTGAAATCTACAAGGTGCTCGCCATGACGGGCTTTACGAAGTTTATGAAGGTTGAACAGAAGAAAGACTAAGAAGTATGGATATTCTCGTCATTGTATTAGCGATTGTTGTGGGAGCGTTGGCAGTAGCCCTGTTCCTGCAGATGAAGTCTGCCAAGAAGCAGACCGAGGATCAGCAGCAGTTGCTGAAGGACTATGAGAAACGTGTCAACGAGCAGCAGCGTCTGCTGGAAGATTACGACTCTCTGTCTAAGAATTTCGACAGCATCGGTAAGGGTTATGAGCAGGCTTTGCTCCTGTTCGACAAGATGGCCGACATCCGTCATAACCTCGAGCTGATTGCCCAGAACGATAAGGATCCCGACAGCGTGGCTCGTCTGGAAGCCTTGCTCAAGAAGTTCGATAGTCTCCAGGGTTAATCCCTCTTTCCTTTATAGAATACGCTGCCGTTGTTTTTACCAAACAATGGCAGCGTTCGAATAGCTAATATATTATTTACGGTAGCCATTATGATAAGACAATTCATTACCCGAAATCTGAGAATGTTGTTTTTTGTTGTGTCCATAATACCTATGGTGTCATGGGCAACATCCCTTACATTCTCTATAACATACAGAGATGATAATACCGTTAAATTTACTATCAATAAGTCAGGTGATGCTGATTGTATCAGGTATTCAATCTTTTATGAAGATGGAGATGCAACAGGAAATGAATCAGATAGGCTTTATTCTGGAGGATCTGAAATTGTGATGGACAATCGACCTGCGACTATAACGGCCTATGCCGAATGGCTAGGTTCAATAGTTTGCAACGCAGAGACAAAGTACTATTGCTTTAAAGAAAAAACTCGTACCACTACCTATAATCCTGCTACTACACTCAAGGCGCCAGACATTTTGCCTGCCCTGCCAGATGGTGCTACGGTAACCTATTCTAATAGTGCAGCTGCAGCTCCTACAAATCCGATCGATACAAATACCGGTGTAATTACAGTTAATAGCGCTGGTGTTACTGATACATATTATGCATCTTTTACATTACCAGCAACTCCTGCAGGTCCTGGCTATGATATTTTGAATATTCAAGGACAAATGCAAGATTACAGCCTTGGTTCATTTAGCATTCAGGTCAATAAGAAAGACTTGACATCAGACATGATCCGTGATATACCTAATATGATCTTTACTGGAAGCCATTTGAATCCTGATGTTCAGGTCTATTATGGTGATACGTATGTGTCTCCGACCAACTATAGTTATCAGGTTGATGCCAACTCAAATGTCAATGTAGGTCAATCTTCAGTTACTATTATGGCGTATGGCTACAGTGATTTTTATTCAGGCGAAGCCACCAAGACTTTTAATATCGTGGCAAAGCCGATATCTAGTAACGACCTCGAGATTTCATTGGCAACCACTTCATATTCGTATGATGGCACAGCCAAGACTCCAACAGTCAATATTACAGTACAGAAAGGTGTGCATCAGCCTGTATTAGGCACGGATTATAAAGTGGATTATACTAATAATATTAATGCAGGTACTGCTACTGCCACCTTGACGGGTATCGGAAACTATAATGGAACCACTTCTTTGAATTTCACGATTACTACAAGGAGTTTGACTGGTGCCACAAACTTTAGTGCAGTTCCTTCGCAGACATATACAGGAAGTGCCATTACGCCTGATTTTACAGCAACATGGATTCCTGCTACCGGTGGCGCTGGCACCCAGCTTGTAAAGGGTACTGATTATACTGTTGCTTATACTTCCAATACCAATGTTGGCATAGCCACCATTACGATTACGGGTATAGGCAACTATTCAGGTACAGCTTCCACCACTTTTACCATCGCCAAAGCTACTCCTACAGTGACGGCTCCTACCGCCAAGACGGGTCTTGTCTATAATGGCGCTGCTCAGGCTTTGGTGAATGCAGGCTCTACCACAGCTGGTACGCTGCAGTACAGTTTGGACGGCACTACTTATGGCACAACTATTCCTACGGGCACGAATGCTAGTAACTATACTATCTATTATCGCGTTGTAGGTGATGCCAACTATAACGATGTTGCTGCCCAGAGCCTTATAGCCACTATTGCCAAAGCCACTCCTACTGTGACGGCTCCTACCGCCAAGACGGGTCTTGCCTATAATGGCGCTGCTCAGGCGCTGGTAAATGCGGGTTCCACGACAGGTGGTACAATGGAGTATAGTTTGGATGGCGCCACCTATAGCACAACGATTCCTTCAGCAACGAATGTCGGCACTTATACCGTCTATTACCGTGTTGTTGGTAACGCCAACTATAACGATGTCGCTGCCCAGACGGTAACGGTTACGATTGCTGCATCGCAGTCTGCTGTAGCCACAGCACCCACAGTCAAGACAGGTCTTGTATATAATGGCTCAGCCCAAGCTTTGATCAATGCGGGTACTGCCACCAATGGCACCATGCAGTATAGCTCTGATGGCACCACCTTTAGCACCACCATTCCTACAGGCACTAATGCCGGTAGCTATAATGTCTGGTACATGGTTAAGGGCAATACAGGTTATAATGATGTCGCCGCAGTGAAACTTACAGCCACTATTGCCAAGGCCACTCCCACAGTGACAGCTCCTATTGGTAATACGCTGAACTATACAGGAACTGCCCAGGCGCTGGTGAATGCAGGTTCTACCACAGGAGGCACGTTAGAGTATAGTTTGGATGGCGCCACCTATAGCACAACGATTCCTTCAGCAACGAATGTCGGTACCTATACCGTTTATTATCGTGTTGTTGGTAACGCCAATTATAATGATGTGGCTCCTCAGACTGTGACAGCTACGATTGCCTCATCGCAGTCAGCAATCTCTACATATCCCACAGCCAATACAGGACTCGTTTATAATGGAACAGCCCAGGCTCTGATCACAGCGGGCTCGGCTACCAATGGTACGATGCAGTATAGTCTGGATGGTAATACCTATAGCACCACCATTCCTACCGCTACGGATGCTGGCAGCTATGATGTTTGGTATATGGTTAAGGGTAATACGGGCTACAACGATGTGGCTCCTCAGAAACTTACTGTTACCATCGCCAAGGCTAATGTAACGGTGGTCTATGAGACCTATATGTTTAAGGTAAAGCTTGGCGACACCTTTAATCCGCCTTATGTGAAAGTGGAGCCTGCAGGTCTGCCGCTCACCTATTGGTCTACTGATCCATCGGTGGCTATGGTCGATCCTCAGACAGCTGAGGTGACGTTGCTCTCGCCAGGCGAAGTTTTTATCTATGCTGAATTCGCAGGCGATGCCAATTACAACAGCGCCAGCGACTATTATATCCTCACCATTGAGCAGGCTGCTATCGATCCGATTGACGAGGGTAAGACGAATGAGATGAAGGAAGAAGACTTCATTATCAATGGTCGGGAGCGTAATCTCAGTAATGTCGTCATCTACGATATTCTCTTTACCCTCAACGTTACGGGCGATCCTTCTGAGTGCGATGGCTACGACGAGACCTTGCATGGTGTCGTGCTGAATACACCGATGTCAGAAAACGACGTCAACCGTATGATCTACAACAGATTGGAGCCAGGCACTAAGGAGTATGCTGAGGCCTTCACGGGTCTGACCTTTAAGGTGCCTGCAGGCAAGGATTATGTCATTATCGACTCCCAGACTGATGAACTGTATCAGATGATGGTGAAGATTGGCAATCTGGAGCCTGTGGCCTTCCATCATACAGGTCGCGAGAAGGATAGCGTGCTCTATGAGTGCAGCGCGCCAACGTGGGTGTATGTCTATAATGGAGGCACAGTGAGCAATGCTCGTATGAACTCTATTCCTAGAGCCAAGAAGACAAAGACGCATGTGGTCATTTACTCTATTAAACGTTCGCCCTCAAAGGCCGCAGGCATTGAGCAGATCCGCAGCGATGCCCTCGATGAAAATGAGAGATGGTATGACCTGCAAGGCAACCGCATCAATCGTCCTACAAAGAAAGGCGTTTATATCCTGCGAGGCCAGAAAGTGGTCGTAAAATAATAGGCTGGATAATAGCCCGTTTGAATAACCTGCCCTTATTGCGCAATAAGGGCAGGTTATTGCGTAATAAGCTGCCCTTATCAAATAATAAGTGGCACTTATTTTTAGATAAAAAAATAGAAAAACCAATCATTATTTCGAATTTATTTTGTAACTTTGTCGCCGAATAGTGTTCTAACTGTTTAATCAAAGATTAAAAGAATCAATTAAAAACAATAACCAATATGAGGAAACGATTATTTAACCAACAATCAGAGCCGAGGTCTCGCAAAGCGCAGAAGACCTGGCGGCTAAGTGTGAAAGCCAGAATCATGATGGCACTATTTGCGCTGATGCTCATACCGCAAGGAACATGGGCGCAAGGCGCTGCAGGAAATTCTTATAATCTTTGGATTGGCGGCACCCAGGTGACGGATGCCAATGCGGGCAATGTGTTTGCTGGTACCACGAATGATGGAAAGGTGAAATTCATACCTGATGCCAACACCACCAATGCAGGTACGTTGAAACTTAATGGTTTGCAAATTACCGGCGACATAACCAGTGGGCTTGCAGGACTTACTATTGAAATTTCTGGAGATAATACACTTCATGCTTCAAGTACAATCAGTGCAGATGGACATATTATTGGCACTGCTACAGCTGGTACCCTTACTTTTACGAAAGCAAGTGGAGCGACTGGTACAAGTAGTTTGGTGCTGAATGCCGCAAATTCTTATTCTGTTATTCAGGGCTTTACTTCTGTAACTGCTGGTAATGGTATTTATTTCCAATATGGTAATCCTTATGAATACAATACGACTGATAAGAAAATGGCAGGGCTCGATGGTAATCCAGTACAAGGCTTTCTTGTTACTACTCAGCCCAGTTATCCGTTGTGGATAGATAGTCCATATACACATGGAACCTATCAAGCTATAGACGGTAATGTGAGTGTGGCCGTTGATAATATCCCATTTACTGTTTCAGGCACCACGTATACTTTGACATTGAATAATAAAAATCTTGACTACCAGCATATCATTAGTGGTCTCGATAATCTAACCATTGAATTAGTAGGCACAAATACAATGAATGACTCTGATCCTACTGTTCATAGTGATGTGAATCCAATTATCAAGTCGTTAAATAATAGCGCGACTTTGACCTTTAAAAATTCCGGAACAGGTATGGCTTCTCTTGTGATGAGTAACGACGCTTCTGGTAGTTCCATCATTTCCGGCTTTAACTCAGTTGTCGCAGGAACAGGGTTGTTCTGGACAGCCTCAGGGACCATTGCATACGATTCTACGAATGGACTTTTAGTCGGTACAACTCCAGCGCATAATGCAACTATTGGTGTTCAAGGTTATCCGTTGTGGATTGGAAGTACCCAAGTGACTAGTGCCAATGCGGGCAATGTCCGAAATGATGGAACATTGTCATACGTTCATGATGCCACAAACAACACTGGCACGCTGACCCTGAATGGTGTGACTTTAAATGGTGGTGATATTTCCACATCGATGAGCGACCTGACCATTCATGTTAAGGGTAATAACAAAATTTCTGCAGCTAGTAACTGTATCAGGTCTTCTGCCACAACTCCAGGTAAGTTGACATTTACGAAAGA
>Ga0247610_10002503_pt1 | contig 21135 bp, 20 predicted proteins | sample 174DNAGHGhighgp2_FD_193483 | JGI IMG/M metagenome (GOLD analysis project Ga0247610, IMG submission 193483) | Sheep rumen microbial communities from Palmerston North, Manawatu-Wanganui, New Zealand - 1742 DNA GHGhigh gp2 | ecosystem: Host-associated > Mammals > Digestive system > Stomach > Rumen...
CGCCAGTTCCGTCGGACAGAACAGCAGGTCGCTGAGCCGGTCGGTGAGCACGCGGTTGACCTCCTCGGGCATCGCCTCGTTGAAGGAGCGCAAGCCGGCCTCCACATGCGCCACGGGGATGTGCAGCTTCTTGGCTGTGAGTGCGCCCGCGAGGGTGGAGTCGGTGTCGCCATAGACCAACACGCGGTCGGGCTTCTCGGCCATCAGCACCTCCTCGATGCGCTCCATCATGCGGCCGGTGAGGGCAGCGTGGGGCAGACCGTGGATGCCGAGGTTGTAGTCGGGCTCCCGCAACCCCATCTCCTCGAAGAAGAGCTGCGACATGTTGCGGTCGAAATGCTGTCCAGTGTGGATGATAACCTCTTGGATGTCATTGTGTTGTGACAAAGCACGAGAGACCACCGCGGCTTTGATGAACTGCGGGCGGGCGCCGAGTATGGTGACAATCTTCATGTTAGGATGATTCAAATCGAATAAGGTCTGACAAAGGCGCAAAAATACATTTTTTTTGTACCTTTGCCGCCCGAAAATTTGAGCGATTATGACAAAGAAAGATGTACCCGTATTGCTGCTTACCGGCTACCTCGGAAGCGGAAAAACCACCTTGGTGAACCATATTTTGACCAATCAGAAAGGCATACGTTTCGCCGTGATAGTCAATGATATAGGAGAAGTGAACATTGATGCGTCGCTTATCCAGAAGGGCGGTATCGTGGCCGAAAAGGACGACAGTCTGGTGGCCCTGCAGAACGGTTGCATCTGCTGCACACTAAAGATGGATTTGGTGGATCAGCTCTCCGATCTTGTCAAAACACAGCAGTTCGACTACATCGTCATCGAGGCCAGCGGCATCTGCGAGCCGGAGCCCATCGCCCGCACCATCTCCACCATCCCGCAGATGAACCCGAAATACACCGAATTCGGCACCCCGCGGCTCGACTGCATTGTCACTGTGGTGGATGCACTGCGCATGCAGGACGAGTTTGCATGCGGTGATGATCTGGAACGCGAACATATTGACGAGGAAGATATTGAGAACCTCATTATTCAACAAATCGAGTTCTGCAATATCGTGCTGTTGAATAAGGTTGACGAGGTGAGCAAGGATGAAATTCTTCACCTCCGTCAAATCATAGCGCATTTGAATCCGGGTGCGCGAATCATCGAGACCAACTACGCACAGGTTGATTTGGACCGCATTGTGGATACCCATTCGTTTGACTACGAGCGCGTTGCCATCTCCACCGGCTGGGTGCGCGAATTGGAGCGCGAAACCACCGAAGAGGAAGAACGCGAAGCCCGCGCCGACCATCATCATCATCACGACGACGATAGTCAAAGCCAAAGTCAAAGTCAAAGTTATAGTCAAAGTCAAGAGGACTCAGACCATAACTATAACCATAACCATAACGAAGAGCACGAACACAATCATCATCACCATCATCACGACCACGAGGGTGGGGAAGTGGAGGAATACGGCATCTCGACTTTTGTTTATTATCGACGGAAGGCATTCAAAATCAGTGAGTTTAATAAATTTCTGTCGAAAAAGCGCCCGAAGAACGTCATTCGTGCGAAGGGAGTCTGCTATTTCAAGGAGTATCGCAATATGTCCTATTTATATGAGCAGGCTGGAAAGCAGCAGACGCTGAAGGAGGCTGGTTTGTGGTATGCCACCGCGCCAGAAGAGGATTTGGTGCAGCTGATGCAGGAAGATCCCTCCTTCATGCGCGACTGGGACCCCGAATACGGCGACCGCATGGTCAAAATCGTCTTCATTGGACAGAATATGGACAAGGAGGCGTTGGTGAGAGAATTAGACAATTGTTTGGAAGATTAAGGTTGATAGGCAAAAGGCAAAAGTCTTAAGTCTCAAGTCTCAAGTCTCAAAGTTAAAGTCAAGGTCAAAGTCAAAGTCATAATGAGCAGTATATTACTCATCGGAGATATCGTCGGTTACGGCAATTTAGGAATGTCGGTTATGGTGCCGATTTTGTCGAATCTGAAATACGAAATTTTCAGACTGCCTTCCTCATTGGTGTCCAACAATTTCGGATACGGAAGGTTCGCGGTGCTTGACACCACCGAATACATGCGCCAGAGCATTGAGGTTTGGGAAGAGCAGGGATTCGAGGTGGATGCGGTCTGCACCGGCTACCTCGTGTCGGAAGAGCAGACACGTTTGGTGACCGACTATTGCAAACGGTTGAAAGCGCGTGGAACGTTCATCTTCGTGGATCCCATCATGGCTGACGACGGCAAGCTCTATAACGGCGCCACCGACAAAACGGTGGAGTACATGCGGAGTGTCTGTAGGGTGGCAGATGTGATTGTTCCGAATGTTACCGAGGCTAAATTTCTGGTCGGTAAGTATTTAGATAAAGATTCTCTGACCTACGAAGAGGCCGAAGACTTGGTGATGTCATTGCATGTGCTGGGCAACAATTCCGTCGTCATCACCAGCATGTTGATGGAGGGGCAGACTTGCACGATGATATACGACAAGAGCGTCGGGAAGATAAAAGTGCTGCCTTACCAGCAGGTGGAGGCGCAGTTCTCCGGTACCGGCGATGTCTTTTCCGCGATGACCATTGGACATTATTTGAAAGGCAACACTTTGGAAGACAGCGTTCAAACCGCCATGGATTTCGTGGCGCACGTCATCTCCGCCAACCGCGCCAGTATGCACGCCGACAACGGCATCCCGATTCAGAATCATCTCAGTGAGCTGTGACGGGAAAAAATCACCTCCGCGACAACGACTGTCAACAAAAAACAGTCGTATATTATTAACCTGTCAACTTGGTTCAGTCGTAAGGCTCAAAAGTGACAACCAAAATCAGCAAATCACACAAGCGATGGAGAATGTAGTCTAACTCTGGGGTAACTCTACACTAACTATACACTAACTCTACACTAACTCTACACTAAGTTTCAGGTTTCACCAACCTCACCGGGTTGTTCGCACAATAAACATAGGGACTCAGCGAAGGATATTTCGCAGCCATCGGGTCAACGCTCAGCCAGATGCTCAAATCGCTGCTGTAATAACGTGAGCCAAAGTAAGATAGGCCGGTTTCCAAGTCCTTTTCTTTTGCGGAGAAGGTGAAACAATGCACAATACATGATTCATAATTCATAATTGGTTTGGGGGCAACGGGATGCGTGGCAGTGATTCGGAGCGGCAGGCTTTCCCCGGTAGGGGATGAAGCGCGGTAGGACGGGGACACACCGCAGTCACCATGTCCCGCAGGGACAGAAGCCCGGTAGGAAACGGATGCGGCGCGGGGTTCCCGAAGCCCCTTCAGGGGCGGGACACATCTCCGCGGATCGCGCGAATCACACGGATTTCCGCGGAGAGGGTCTGCGGGGTGCGGTGGGCGATATGGTTGGAGATGGCTCATTGTCGTTTTTTTGATGGGGCGAAGATACGAAAATCCTTACATAAACAGCATGTGATCCTAATGACCATCTGAGATCAAAAGTTTTCGGTAATCATCAATATAATCCGTCGAATCAAAAGGCTGCAATGACCATATCGCTTTGTCAAACAATTCGCGTTTTCGAACTGGCACATTGAAGTATCCCACTACAACTTTCTTGGCAATTCTAACTTCCTTCCAAGCTAACGATCCATCATCGCCACCTAAGACTATTGTGTCGGAACTTTCGAGAGAACGGAATACACTGTCTATTATATATTGGCTGTAGATTCCTTGGCATGGCAGTGTGTCTTCTTCGCTGAGATCCGCACGATAATAGTGGCAGAACAAACTGTCCCCGTAAAAAAATCTGACTAAATCATAAGTCTCTCCTATACAAAAAGTCATAGGATAATGATGTATATATATGGTAGCCAACAAAGAATCAAACGAATCATATTTAAACATGTAACAATAGTCGTTCTGTATCATACGGCAACCTCGTTGAAACTTTTCTGGAATGCTAATGCGGTATCCTTCTTTGCTTATAAGAGGTTTGTAAATCACATTGACATATTGTGGAATTTTGCAAGAGGAGACGAACAACGCCATTAAAAGTGCGATGACTAATGATCTACGATTCATAATTGCTTGTGTTAAAAAACAATGGATGATGCTTTTCCAGGCTTCCATGGCTTACCATCTCGAAGTAAATTTTCCCCATAACCTTCATATCTCCCTGGAGCCACTTTGTCTTTGTAGTAGTAATTACGTAAAGGGGCATTCATTTCACCTCGAACAATGTTTTCGTAATACGTGGCAGTCCATTCACAATATTCAATTTCTTCATATTTTTCAGTGTTTAATTTAGAATTTCTAACCTTGTCCAAAGCATGAACGAATTCATGAATCAAATCAATGGTGCCATTTTGCAGCATCCCATCCACAGTAGGGATAGATTCCCCTTGGGGATTCCAATAGATTGTCCCGTTTGTTGTTGTACGAGTCTCACCGTTCTCGTATTTGATAGTCGTACTTCCTCCAGGTTCATAGCACACCTCACCTCCTTTTTGTTTTGGCTTTATCACAATGTCATTAGATGTGTTTTCGACAAATTCGCCTAAAAAATTATTGGCCGTAGTGGATTGACCTTGTAATTCCTTCAAGGAGGATTGGGCAGAACGTGCAAAGGCATCCGAACCTTGATATACTTCACCGTTGCTGCAATAAAGCAAACCGTCATTTTTGTACTGATAACGTTGCCCATCTTCACCAACAATCCACACTGCCTCCCCATTCGGATCCACCAACTTCACCGGGTTATTCGCACAATACGTGTAAGGCGAAAGCGAAGGATATTTGTCACTCTGTGGGTCCACGCTCAGCCAGATGCTCAAATCCGAGCTGTAATACCGTGAGCCAAAGTAGCTTAGGCCCGTTTCGGAATCCTTTTCTTTGGCAGAGAAAGTATAACGCACGCCGTCAAAATGGCTGGAACGTTGGTTCACAAAATCCTCACCCCAAGGCAGGTAATACAAGTGCTGGATGGTTTTGCCGTGGATGTTGGTAATCCACGAGGCTGAACCGAGGTGATCAGGGTGGTAGAAATAGAGCGTGGAGACTGTGTTCGGGTGATCGGTCAGCGAGTGAAGGTAGCCGAGCGTCGGCGTGGGGGTAGGGAAAGAGTCTGTTGGGAAGGCTCGTGCGGCATCCTGAAGCTTTATGAGAGCCAGCGAGTCCCCCGCCACGCAGGAATCTACTATGGTGAAGCGGTATTTGCCCAACTGGGTGGTTATACGTTCACTCTCGGCGTAATAGTGTTTGGTGTATCCTTGCGGTGTAATCACTAAGTAGGGCGACACGTACAGGGTGGCATCGTCTATGGTGTAGTAGTCGGTCTGCACCCCGTTGAGGCTGCCCGTGGTCTTGTGGTACAGCAGCTTGTACGTCCGGTCGCCGCCCGCGTCATACTGGTAATAGGCTCCTGTATTTCCGTTGTCTTTCACGAATTGCAAGCGGTTGTCCTCCGTCCAACTTAGACGGCGGTCGCAGCCCTGTTCCGGGTTGTCGTGGCGCACCATATTGCCGCATCCGTCCCACCCGAACTGATGGTTTGCGCCTGGCATGACACCCGTCACACTTCCCAATTTGTTGGAATAGGGGGAGGGATACTGGTACTGCCGGTCGTACCGCACAAGGTTCAGCTGCATGTTCTTGAGTGTTTCCGCAGATGTCCGTTTGCGGATTATGCGTCCGTTCTTGCTGTAGCGCATATCCACGGTGTCGCGCAGCGTCAGATGGTCGGGACGACATTCCCACCAGCCCGTCGCATGGGTCAGCCTGTAAAGATTGTCGTAGGTGTATTCCTGACGGTAGGTGCCGCCCAAGCCGTTGCCCAATGCCGCAGCACTGTTTTCGATGTCCAGGATGTTCCCCACAGAATCATAATGATAGGCGATGTCCTGCATCAGTTCGTCGTCCGCCGTGTAGCTGCGCAGCGCGGTCAGACGCTGAAGCGAATCATACACGTAGCGCACCCGCGTGCCATTGCCGTATATCACGGAGTCCTTGAGTTCGAACTTGTTATAGACGATGCTGTCAATATAGGAATAACGAATAGTTTCTGTAGGTATGAAGAAGGGATCGTTGCCGGAAATGTCACCAGACACCGCGCCTCCGCCCATGAGTTCATTCCCGCCCGGCAAGAGGCTTCCGCCATGCATCTGCATAGGACCAACCAGATCCGTGACTTTCCGGGTGACACTTCCGGTCACCTTGCTGAACATCCCGCCGAGATTGTAGCTGTATTCCACAAGCTCACTGTCGGGATAGAGGATGCTTTGTATGCGGTTGAAAGGGTCGTAATCGTACTGCATCTTGAAGGTGTAGGTTTGGTTCTCAAACGGGAGCGCAAAAGTACGAATATTTTCGGTAAGTTCGCCAAGTTTTCCGTATTTGAACGTTTGCCAGCCAGGGGCGCACGAAGGAATCTCCGCGTATCGCGCGTATCTGCGCGTAATCTTGTTTTGGTTGGCTATAGTCACTTTCATCCTTTTGCTATCTTTAGCGTTTGATTTCTTTTTATCACTTTAGATGGTTACCCTGCGGGTGCTGCTCTTTGCCATAAACGTTAAGTTTGTGGCAAAGATGCTTCAAACGTCCGTCACGGTTAGGGACGGCATAAAAATTATATAATTAGTGATTTATAAATTTATTATTTCACATTGCCTACTTGACTTTGAACTTTGAATCTCAATCTCTTCCCTTTCTTTTTTGATTTTTTTCTTTTTAATGAAAAAATTGGAACCAATATATGCCACACTCTCATCCCGTGGATTGTTGATTATCTCGAGAATTTAATTCAAAGTTGAGATAACATAGGTTGAATTTGATTCCAATTAGCAAGAACTGTTTGCGCCTGCTTAACTATCACTTGCCATTTTGAATCTTTGATTATCAGTTCGTCATCAATATATCCATCAGTATATGGTTCTTCATAGTTATTGAGCAAAGAGTTCAATTTGTATAATTCGTTTAAGGCATTATTAGAATATCCATATTTCTCCATTGCTTTTCTTAAGAATAGTTCAAAATTATTATCGTCATATAAAGTACACATTAATTCTGGATACGAAGAAATAAGCCCTGTGTCATTGTTCCGATTTAACCACAGTTTGTTTTGCAAATCCACACTTGATAATTCCTCTATTTTGTCATGAATACACTCTAATTCACACTCTAACAACACTACTTTGTTTTTCAGCCCTGCAACAGCTTCATCTACAAGGGAAGTCAAATGTTTCCATTTTTCTGATTGCCCCTTCAAACAGTCCAGCGTCAATTCTCCGCAATCTTCTATTTCGAAAAACAATGCTCGAATTTTTCTACTTAAATCATATTGTTTTTTGTCTATAAGATGATTATTAAGGAGCGTGTTTAGAGAATCATCATGTAAAAAACTAGTAGCACCAATTACAAAATCCTCAAGAACCATCATCTCGATAATATCATCAGGATAATTGAATATCTTGCTTTGACATTTATACAAGGTGTCCTTATATAATTCAAACAACTCCTCAGGGGATATTTCTTTCATAAAACAAAGTTTTAATGTTTCTATTTTGTGTAATATATGATTGTTGATTTGTCATCTGAAGAAGGAACATAGCCTTTCCCAACCACTTTGACTTTCCCAGTTTTTCCAGAACTAAAACCATAATAAGGACCTTGGTGTCGGCCTCCATTATGATAAAAGACCGATTTGTCGCCTTTAGTAAATTTCCATCCTTCGCCGGTATTACCATATTTACCTCCTGTCCATCCTTTGCCTAGAATCTGTTCCATCTCTTGTTGCGATTTTCCCCATAATAATTTAGGATTTCTTACTATATCTTCAAAAGATCTAATTGAACAAACCTTCTTATATGTGAATTTGGCATTGGTAACCGGACTTCTTTTAAAAAAACGAGGATCCTGTATACCCATCATAGCAATTAGTGGAGACACTGCGTTATAATTACTCATATCCATTACAGGACCGCTTGACGTTGGTTGGTTGTAATATTCGGGGATGTCTCCTGTTGGGACACTATTGTCGCTGATAATCAAGTCTCCTTGCATATAAGGATAGTTAATTTCAGTTCCTACTTGAAGATTATTAGGGTCCAACGATGGATTTTGTCTTTGTAAAGTGCCATGAGGCAAATTGCGTGCATTTTCCAGATTCCAAAAAGTATCACCTTTTTTTATTATATACTTAGTGGGAGGATCATCTGGACCACCTATTTCTTCTCCATTCGGATCCACCAACTTCACCGGGTTGTCCGCGCAATACGTGTAAGGTGACAATGAAGGATATTTCGCAGCCATCGGATCCACGCTCAACCAGATGCTCAAATCGCTGCTGTAATACCGTGAACCAAAGTAGCTTAAACCGGTTTCCGAGTCGCGTTCTTTGGCGGAGAAGGTGAAACAATGCACAATACATGATTCATAATTCATAATTGGTTTGGGGGCAACGGGATGCGTGGCAGTGATTCGGAGCGGCAGGCTTTCCCCGGTAGGGGATGAAGCGCGGTAGGACGGGGACACACCGCAGTCACCATGTCCCGCTGGGACAGAAGCCCGGTAGGAAACGGAAGCGGCGCGGGGTTCCCGAAGCCCCTTCAGGGGCGGGACACATCTCCGCGGATCGCGCGAATCGCACGGATTTCCGCGGAGAGGATCTGCGGGAATCTGCGGGGGCTGCGGGCGATATGGTCGGTGGCGGGTCATTGGTGGTTTTTTTGCGGGGCGAAGATACGATTTTTGAGAATTGGCTTGGTGTTCGAAATTTCGGGGATTTATTCTTGTTAGTTTGATTCTTGATCATCATGGGGACAATATTCCTTCAAAATTTCATAAATTTCAGTTAATTGTTCACTTTTCCAACCACACCGGTCTTTTAACAATAATGTCCACGGTGATTTGTCGGTCGAGCCACCAAATCCTATAGATATGTTGAAATGAGGGAAAAACAGTCCTGCGATTAAATTGTGTTTTGTCTTTGCAATAGTGCAGCAGAATGTTGGGTCATCTAATAGATACTCTTTGCTCTTTTCAAAAAAAAAGAATTTCGTGTAATCAATTTTAAGAGTCTTCCTCTTTTCGTCAATATCTATTTTTCTTATCATATTAAAACATTGATAATAATACACATATGGTGCAATTACAGGCATAAACACAAAGCAACAGGCCAAAGTCATGTCTCTAAACCACGAGAAGGTATACTCCAGTAATGACCAATCACCTCCGTCAAAATAGTCTGGGATATACGTGATAAATATAGTGGTCAGAATCCATGTCAGCTGGTATTTCAGCAAATAGCACATAAAAAAAAGAATAAATGGGAGTTTGTTTTTTCTTTCAATTACCATAACATTTGACAATTTAGTAAACTATAGCTCCTGACGGCAAATCTTTTTTACATGTAGGATGTGTTACCCTGTACCTTACGGCGGTTAACCATGCGGCTGAAACGGAAAAAGAGGCGAAAGCCTTTCCCATTGATTTAACTGTGTTTTTTAGCGTTTCGGTAAAAGGCTTATGTTTTAACCCTGACAAAAATCCTGCAACACTATTTCCTGCAGATTTACAAACATCCCGTACAAAATCCTGTTGCTCGTACATGTCCGCTTCACTTCCGAATAATGCATCCATGACTGTAATCAAACCTGAACACATCTGATATGCCCCTGCGCCAAAAATCGCGGCTCCAATAGGCACAGTGGCTCCTCCCGTCACAGCACCTCCTCCCACCCCAATTGTCGCTCCCGCCATTACGGTAGAACCACCTCCAATCATATCCGATGCACCGCTGATAATACCATCGACAGTTGGGGTAAACACAGAAAATTTGAACATCATCCCGATGGCACCATCAAACTCAACAGTTCTGTTCACTTTCTCACCCGAAGGTGTATTTTCTGTTTCCACCACGATTTGATGACATTTCCCACCCTCATTGCTTATCCAATCTAATTTCCTTGTTGTTTTGTTGTACTTCCATTTATCAAGATTGTCGTCAATCTCCTCCCCATTCGGATCCACCAACCTCACCGGGTTGTCCGCACAGTAAACATACGGACTCAGCGAAGGATATTTGTCACTCATCGGGTCCACGCTCAGCCAGATGCTCAGGTCGGAGTTGTAATACCTTGCACCAAAATAGCTGTAGCCGGTTTCGGTGTCGCGTTCCTTGGCGGAGAAGGTGAAAGTCCAACAATGTACAATGTAAAATGTAAAATGTACAATTGTTGGGGAGCCGTCAGCCCCGTTAGGGGCTAAAGCTTGGTAGGACAGACGAGGTCCGATCACCCCGTTATCCCCGGAAGGGGATTCATCGGATGGTATGAGCAGTGGTGATTCATTGGCGATTATTTGGTCAGGTAAAATAAACACATAATTTTGGTTCTGTTTGAAACACGAAAAGTTGGCGAATATAGTATTCAGCATATTTACATCATTCATTGATTTTTTGGGGTTTCACAGTTTCATTGATATAAAAGTAATTTGTGTTGCCAAGAACACCTATTAATAGGATATCTTGCAGAAAAAAATTCAAATATGTCGAAGGACCATGTACCAAGGTCATAATCTGTCCATCAGAACACATGATACGATCACAGTCTTTGTCAAACACAGGGAACAATTCAGTGGAGTATTTATCCCCAACGTGAAAAAACTGTTTTGTGGATAGAATCGAAAAACTCTTGTATGTAGAATTTGATTGACATAAATAACTATATATTTTTCTTTTTTTCAGTCTTCCTGTAGCCGTCACACAATAATTAGTATAAAACACTCTTTTGGATACAACCATAAATTCTATGTATATAATATCTGGCATAGGAACTCGCTGATCATTGTAGGAACAACCATGACAAACGGTATCCCAGGAGATTTTCTCTCCAAAACCAATGCCTTCACTCTGTATATAACTTACAAATGTCTCTTTGTCACAGCCATATACTTCTTTCCAAGTTTTTGGTTTCCATGTCTGGCTTCTGACTGAAAAAGAGATAACAAAAAAAGTCAAAAATAAAAAAATAATCCTATGGTTTTCTTGCATATCCAATCAAAGTTTTAAAGGGGCCTTTTTCAAACTTTCCAGTGTCTGTATTGTATCTGAAATCGTCTTCTCTATAAACATCTCCCCTGTTCCCCCACGCTATTCGTGTTGCCTTTTTATGAGCACGATCATAAGTGGAACCGGATACTCCAGCCATAGGAGAGCCTTTCTTTTTTCGCATGGCTATTTTTCCACCAAAATAACCCTCGGCCATTTCATGAATCATCGTCAATCCGGCCTTTTCATCCCCCATTGATTTATCATATTCTTCTAATTTTGTTGGGCAAATACATTGCCGTGCAACAACGCAATCACCGTCATAAAAATTACCATCATAACCGCCCCCATTCTCTGTCCCTTTATTAGAACCATCTGACCAAGAAAACATATTGTCGTTTCTGCAATCTAATTCGACTTGTACCTTATCGTCATTGCATGAATTCTGAAGAAATTTGTCTATTTTGGTTTTGGGTTCTCCATCTGCTCTTAAGAAACCATCTTTATCAATATAAACATTTAGAGTCGTTTTGTTTTGAATTTGAGCAACAGCTGCAGCCTTAGCCTCTTCATCTCCTATAGGAATATATGCCTCCCCATTCGGATCCACCAACTTCACCGGATTATTAGCACAATAAACATACGGACTCAATGAAGGATATTTCGCAGCCATCGGGTCAACGCTCAGCCAGATGGACAGGTCGCTGCTGTAATACCGTGAGCCAAAGTAAGAATAGCCGGTTTCGGGGTCGCGTTCTTTGGCGGAGAAGGTGAAACGGACCCCGTCAAAGGAGTTTAACCGCTGGTCCACAAACTCCTCTCCCCAAGGCAGATAGTGCAGGTGCTGCACGGCAGTGCCGTCGGTGTAGGTTATCCAGGAAGAACTGCCGAGGTGGTCGGGGTGGTACCAGTAGCACTCTTCCTCCTCCGCCACTAACTCCTGCCAGTCGTACAGGTACCCGAGCGCATCCTCTTCGTGCATCGCATTTGCGCCAAGACACTCCATCACATTGCCGAAAAGACTGTTGGCGCTTTCCTGATGGCGGATAACCATATCTGGATAATCTCCATAGCCATTGTGCAAGTCGTGTAAACCGCCGCCACCGATCCGGCTGGCAATGCGCTCGCTTTCAGCGTAGTAATGCTTGGTGTAGCCCTTTTCATTGCTCACCAGATAGGGGGACGCATACAAGGTCGGGCGGTCCAAAAGGTAATAGTAGTGCCATTGCCCGCTCTGGTTCTGCGCGGAAAATTCGCCCGTGAACTTGTAGATGCGGTCGCCGTTGGCGTCGTATTGGTAATAGGAAAGCCGCTGCCCCTCATCTTTCACGCCCAACAGGCGGTTCTGCTCGTCCCAACACATCCTGCGCTCGTAGCCTGCCTGATCGTTGTGATGAAGGATCATGTTGCCGTTCAAGTCCCATTCGAAGAATTGTTCATGACCGGCGTCGATGTACGACAGCGTGTTGGGCTGGCTGGAATTCGAGTAGTGATACTCGTTGTCATAACTTTCCGTGGCGCTATTTCCGTTGAGCCAGGTGTCAACGGACAAAACCTTTCTTGAAATCCTGCCGTTTTTCTCATAATCCGAGGAGGTTTCATAATAGAGATCCTTGTTGCCGTACCAGTTTCCTTTCGCGTATGCCAGGCGGTAGAGGTTGTCGTAGGTGTAGTCGTCGCGGTATGTCCCGCCCAAACCGCAGGGCAAAGCACCGGCGTGGTTCTCAATGTAGTTGATGTTGCTCACTTCGTCATAGTCGTAGTCGATGTCCTGCATCACACCGTCGGCGCACTCGGAGCGCAGGTGGCTGAGCCGCAGAAGGCTGTCATACAGATAGCGCACACTCGTTCCGTTGCCGTAAGAAACCGAGTTCTTGAGCTCATATTTGTTGTAGCGGATGTCCTTGATATAATCGGAAGACACGCCGTTCTTGTTTCCAACCACGCTCTCCAACATCCCACCCCGGTTGTAGCCATACGAGACCACCTCCCCGTCGGGGTAGGTCATCTTCTGTATCCGGTTCCAGCTGTCGTACTCGAAATTCATTTTGAACGTATAGGTTTGGGCATCAAACGGAGGCGCAAAAGTACGAATATTATTACTACACATGTTTTTTGATATAGGATAAAAATCTGCTTGTCCAAAACTAGACCTGCATTCAGTTACAATGAATATCTTCATATTTAAAAACACAGATGATCGCTGCAATAAAAGAGGTGATAAATATTCCTCCAATATCATCGCCGATTTCTCGCCAAGTCATAGGGTCGCTCTCTAAAAATTCACAAAAATGCATAGAAAGAACTATCAATGCAAAAGTAAGCAAGAAACTTATGCTAAAAACCATAAGACGTTTCTTGTCAATTATCTTTTTTTTCATTGCTTTTCTTGTTTTGGTATGTTTTATATCCAGAACGAATATCCAAAGATAATCCTGCCGCACTTGTTCCTATTTCAGGTACGATATACTTGTTTGTTTCTTTTAAGTACCTTACGCCTTTTAAGTATATACTACCTCCGAATGTCAGTAATCCGGCTGCTGCCCATTTTTTATCTGCTTCCGAAACTGGAGTCCCAAAAATATCTTGACCCTTAATCAAAGTCCATGCGTCATTAATAGGCGAAACAAGACATAAGTATGCACTTTGCAAAATATCAATACTTTTATTCGTGAATCTAGTATCGAAATCACTAACCTTTTCTCGACCTGTTCTTGGATCATGCGCTACAGCAGACACAACAATTCCATCCGAATTAAGTCCAATCAAGGGAGTTGAAGCGTTATTTTGTGTATAGTTTGGCTTTGTGTAGCTCAAACCCTTACGCTTATTGATAATCGAATAGGTCCCGGCAAACTGGTTGTCTGGTGAGTTTTTTCTAACAATCCCTCCTGTGTGGTGTTTGCGTCTGTATTTTCTTGCTTCGGCTCTCGTGTCAAAGGTCCCATTAGGATCAATCAATACAATTGGATTGTTCCTGCAATAAGCGTATGGAGAAGTTGAAGGATATTTCACAGCCATCGGGTCAACGCTCAGCCAGATGCTCAGGTCGCTGCTGTAATACCTTGAGCCAAAGTAAGAATAGCCGGTTTCCAGGTCGCGTTCTTTTGCGGAGAAGGTGAAAGTTAATGAGTTAGCAGTTGGGCGGAAGCCACTATCCCCGTGAGGGGATACATATCGGTAGCCCGAGGCGTTTGCGTTCGCGGGCGAAATCCCCGGAAGGGGATTCATGGGATAGTATGTGCGAGGGCGGTTCATTGGTGATTATTGACGGTGCGAAAGTACGAAATTTTGGAATTGATTCTGGACATCTCCTTGTCGTTGATTTATCTGGTCATTTGGATCTTTGTTATAACGGATGTTTTAGACATCCGTTACGGATAGTGATGGTTAATGTTCAATTAAGGATTTGAAATCGGAGGATAATTTCTATAGGGCAAACGGTTTGAAGATTTAAAATCTAAAAATATATCTTCAAATTTTGAATTTGGCCATAGAACTTCAAATTTGCTTTTTCGATATACATACCTCTGTATATCAAATGTGACATACAAAGGTATATCTGAAAAATGAGTGTCAATATGATTAAACAAATCGTCCATATATCGAATACTTGACACCTCTGATAACCATTCTAATTTTTTAGGTATCAAGATTGAATCTTTTGTCTGTCGAAAGAATCTTTTTATAGACGGATCCCCAAATATGTAACAATCATAATTAGAAATTTTCAAGAAACCCACGATAGGTTGTGATTGGAATTCGGTTTCTGTTATTAAATAACAAGCCGTTCCCTTGTTAACACATCCAACGAATAGGAACTGACACCTATCAAATTTACAGACACTCAACAAGATGACATTTGACCTATCTGTACCTTTTGTGTTGATGACCAAAGAATCTATAAGAGTCTTTATTTGTTTGTTTTTTAACATCATAATTGGTATTTGTTTTGGAACGGAATCCTGAATTGCTGACACGTTCACAAACAAAAAGAGAAAGAATATTAAAAAAATAATTTTTGATATATTTTTTAACATTGTCAGATAAATTTGCTTAAAAAAAATAAAATAAGCTAGTAAAATGGCATTATCGTAAACTTTTAGCTGGGAGATTGAAAAACAAAGATTGTGAACTATCCAAATATTAATTGTTATTAGATCTTGCAGGTTTCTTGCTTCCAAAATAATCGTAAGAAGTCTCATTAGGATAAATTATCTTCTCAAACATATAGTACTGTCTCTCTCCTGCCATATAAACACCTGTTGAAACATTTTTATTTATGTAATATTTTGCCGCATCCCTATCCGCTTGACTAATAAACTTTTCGCCTGTGTGTTTCAAATCATGACTATGATGGGATTCTTTCTCGTTAGTGACTCCAGGCATTCTTACAAAAAGTTCTTCACCTGTTGTCCCCACACGCACTTCCTTATCAGAGGATGAAATTGCCCATTCCACAGATGTGTTCTCGGCAGCAAATTCAAAAAATGAATATCCAACATCTAAATCTGAAAAGTGCATATAATTAGTGGTACAGGATTTCATATAAGATTCACCGTTATCATCGTAATCCTTATGTTTGAACGTATAGAAATCTTTATTTTGATTAATACTATTTGCCGGAAAATTTCTACTTGTGGCTTCTCCTTCTGAAGTTGTTGCGTGAACTATATCTATATCTGTTCTTCCATTTTCTCGTTTTGTGAGCGTGCCATTCCTTGCCAAATCCCATTCATCCTCCCCATTAGGATCTATAATTCTTATAGGATTATTGCTACAGTAAACGTAGTTGGATTGATGGGGATATTTCGCAGCCATCAGGTCCACGCTTAGCCAAATGCTCAAATCGCTGCTGTAATACCTTGAGCCGAAGTAAGAATAGCCTGTTTCGGGGTCGCGTTCTTTGGCGGAGAAGGTGAAAGTCCAGTGAACAGTGAACAGTTGCGCGAGAGCCGACATCGCCTGCCCCGTTAGGGGCAGAAGCCCGGTAGGATAGCGTTTCCCGCGACCGCCTTGTCCGTTATGGGGACACGGCCGCTCGCGCACCCAGGCCGTAGGTCTGCAGGGCTCGGTGGCGATGGCAGGGCACGACCAGGGGCGCACGCCGTAGGTGTGCGGGCACGTGGTGAATGGGCGATATGGTTGGTGGCGGTTCATTGGCGAGGATTTGAAGGATGAGGCATTATAGCATAGAGGAATCGTCTGATGATTCGTAAAGGATATTGTCAACCATGGGGTTGTTTATCCTCTTAATTAATAATGATGCCAAAGTCCCTCGATTTGTAATTATCGAAGATTTCATTTTACAATTGGGGCATTTGAATTTTTTTGTTTGTTGTTTCTGGTAATAGGTCGTATAACAATACGGACATTTAACAATCCACACGAATCTGTCATCGTCCGAAAGTTTCAATAATGCTAATTTCTTCAGACCCGTTTTGACAAGCAGCCACACAATAGTATTGTAAGCAAAATCAAATGCGGGGTCCGTTAATAACAGGTCAGATTTAATTTTGTCTGAAGCATACAAATCTCTAAAAGTAGTAAATCCAGTGTCTCCCATTTTTATACACTATCGTTTTTTAGTTCTTAATATTTAATTTTCAAGTCAAGTCGCACCCCTAATAATACAGCTAATGAAAATGAGTAAGAGATTTCATCTCCTCGTGGATTGGAATTGTACACATTAAACCCCACAGCGGAAACACTGTGATTACTATATGTGGTTTGCTCAAAAGTTGTTTCAGAATAATAATTATAACCGATAGGCCCCATAGCGAAACCACTATGTCCTTGTATATATGCTTGGTTAATCAAATAGTTGTCAGTAGAAACTCCATCATTATTGATTTCCATTGATAATGCAGCCAAATCAACAGAAGCAAAATTGCCCATAAGACCAATTTTACATCCTTTTATGTCAACCTTGGTTCCATACTGAGCGCCAGCCGTTAGCGTAAGACTGATGTCCGCCGAACATCTTGAATTATTCGAACATGTTGGAACATTCGAATATCTTGGATTATTCTTTTTATAAGTTCTAAAATCCCTTCTCGAGAAAACTACTTTATCGGGTTTGTCACATGTGATAACAGGACCGCCAAATTCATTTGTTCCTCCTCCATAGGATCGCTTAGTCTTTCCCTTGCCGTAAATACTAAATGCGTAATTGGCCTTGCCTCCGTCAATGGTGTTGTTGTACACGTCGCTCACTCTGTCCTCGCCATACCTTTTTGCGGCACGGTTTCGGAGCTTTATGGCTTTTGCCTCGTCATCAAACATCCCGTTGGGATCTACAAGTCTGATCGGGTTGTTCCTGCAATAAGCGTATGGAGAAGTCGACGGATATTTGTCACTCATCGGGTCCACGCTCAGCCAGATGCTTAGGTCGGAGTTGTAATACCTTGCACCAAAATAGCTGTAGCCGATTTCGGAATCGCGTTCTTTGGCGGAGAAGGTGAAAGTCCAGTTAGCAGTTAGTAGTGAGTGGTGAACAGTTGGTTGTTGAGGGAGGACGGTATGCGGTGTGGTGATTCCGAATCCCGAATTCATTATACTGAATTGCGCTGCGGGGATCTGCGAAGTCAGCGGGCTATATGTAAGGGTAGCGGACATAGGATTTTTGATAAAGAATACGTACAAAAAATATCATAATCGAAGCCATTTCAACATCTCTTCCTTGGACACATGTATTTTCTTTTTTCTATCGGTGTAATCTCTAACAAAAAAAGAATCATTTTCCTTGTTTAAATATCTATATCGGATTTTTCCATCTTGTTTATAAAATATCCCATTGACCATTGAATCATCTTCGAACTCACATCGGTAACATTTCTGGCCTGTACTGTAATAACCTAACCATGTGCCAGTTTTTGCACCATGTTCAAAGTGTTGTTCTGCCAAAACACTCACATCAAAAGGAAGGTAAAAAGATGTAGAATCCTCTCGAAAGACATTGTTGATATCATAGACGATCCATTTTCCGTCTTTTTGGTGAAAATCATCATATCGATTCAATGTATCCCCTTCATAAACGATATACGACGAGCTTATTTCCAAAAACGTCTTTTCAATAGTATAAACATTATCTCTCGTCCCATTCCATTTTTCCACGAAATGCATCCATGGTAGAGTATCCCTAAGATGCTGAGTCTCTACCTTGTAACTCATGGCTCTAATGGAATCATGATGGATTTGAATGAAGGGGTATTCCCCATAGATGCTTGAAAAAATGGTTCTGATATTGACAAGGAAATAGGTGTTGTTTGGAAAAACAAAATATAAAACATTCGATTCTGTGGATACAGGTAAACATGACGAATGTTGGAACAAGAGTTCTCCTGATTGCGTAATTAATAACTCACTCTGTCTGAAAACACATACAGTATCCCATTCAGCATGTGATTTTTCATGCAAAAGCAAAGCATACGGCTGTGAAAAGCCATTGAAAAGCATGGAAATATGTATCAGTAGATGAAAAAAATATCTCATAGTATGAGAAAATTTGTTATACTGTGGAACTTATATCATACATGCGGCTATCGGGAAGGCATCGGTTTGTGTGGCTTTCCGTAATTATACATTCCGCTGTCGCCTTGTAAACGTTTCATGTTGGTAATTAATGGTGTGACAGGGCCATATTCGGGAATGGCTTCAACATCTTTTAGATTCATTATCGTGGGAGCATAATAAAAACCATTCTTTGTAAACACATAAGAATTTCCCGAATGATCTTTTCCTAAGAACACGGCTGCGTGAAGCGCCTTTTTCCCTTTTGCGAATCGAATTAATGTTTTTCCAAAAATTGGAGTATCTGTACTATACCAATTTCCATATTTCAATTCTCCGTCTAAATCAGTTGATGAATAATAACCAATAGGATCTCCATTTGCACCACTAAGAGCGGCACCAAAACAATTGTAGTTTTTTCGATACCCCATTGCTAACAAATCACTTTCTGAACAATTTGAAAAATTGCTTTCTTCAGGAAATCCTTCATTTCTTGCTCGCTTAATAGCATCACTGAAATTATTTTTTGGTAGAACAACATTGTTTTGTGAATCCCTTTTGTTCCACATTTTTTGGACTTTACGTTTTGAGAACAATCCGTCGTCACCACCTAAAAATTCATACAATGTACTAATATTGTCACCATCTTCTGCTAAAAGCCGTATGTCTCCTGTCTCCGTTATTTCAGGTTTCCATACTTCCTCCCCATTCGGATCCACCAACTTCACCGGATTATTAGCACAATAAACATACGGACTCAATGAAGGATATTTCGCAACCATCGGGTCCACGCTCAACCACACGCTCAAATCGCTGCTGTAATACCGTGAGCCGAAGTAAGAATAGCCGGTTTCCAGGTCGCGTTCCTTGGCGGAGAAGGTGAAAGAAGAGTTAGCAGTTTGGGGGAGGGCGGAAGGGTTAGCCTCCGAGAATCTCTGCGTGTCACACGTATCTACATGTATATGATAAGCGACGTGTTGTTGATGATATAGTTTGAGGTTATTCATTGGAATGATGTTGGGGGTATTTAACAAAGGAGAATATTATTGCTCCTGACGTGATTTGATGACATAAAACCTGTATGTCCATTCATATTTTGAGTATTGAGGATATACAATGCCATATATAAAGTCCTTCATGTTGATGGGATAGAACGGGCCATAATATACTCTTTCAGTTGTTTGGTCGTTTAAGTACTCGTAATATTTTTCCAAATAATAGTTCTTGTAGCAACATTTATATTTCAACACATTATTTTCATAAATGAAATACTCAAAATGTTCGTCATCCAATCTCACGCCCCTTCCGACGAGTTCTTTTCCATCTTTATATTCATCCCATCGAATAAGGCTGTCGTTTTCGAAGTATGATATGGTTAATATGTTCCCATAGAACCCTGGCTCTATGTCATAAGTCACGCATAATCCATTAAGCTGATTGTTCGAGACCGACCATTGGTACACGAGATCTCCTGTAGATAAGTAGTGAATAGCCTCCCCATCGATCTTCCCCTGCTTGTAGTCTGTTATAGTTTCGAGAAATAGAGTTCGCTTGTGTTTCTTCCCATACGAGTATCTGTACCTGAATGACCTTCCGTGCCTCAATCCTCCGCTAAATGATTCCGACAAGAGAATATGTTCATTCAATCGTTTTGTAGAAATGCTGTCTTTTCTATAGATATCATACAAAATCCAATTGCCGTCCGGCAAGCCATCCTTAAATTGATATTTACAGCATGTGGATCTTGTGTCAATACGATAATATAAAGTGTCGTCCAAGAAAACGGCATGTGCTTGAGCGCGTACCACAGGTGCAAAAGCAAGAAGAACGATGAAAGGAACGATGATTCTCATGATCATTTTAGTTTATCGTAAAAGTCAAACACCTCTCTGATTAAAGTTTCCTGTGCTTGTTTCGCTGATTTACCGCAAGCATTAACCATCATCATCCCTTTAGGGGAATTCAATATTGTTTTGTCGCCAGTAATATTACTAAAGAATTTAGAATCGGCAGTTTCAAAATTGGCAGCAGAAGTGTTAAAAACAGCATTAAATTCATCCGAACAAACCTCAACCATTAATTGATCTAAAGCCGGATTGCCCGATTGTGGGTTATATTTGAATGCAGGAGTACCCGTTATTTGTTCGTGGCTAAGTTCGTCATATAAACAATCTGCTGATATCGTCTCTTGTGTCACAAGATTCACTTCAATAAACACATCACTTTTTATTGCTTTAAAAAGTTTTTTGGCCTCTTTATTCTTTAGTTTTTCTCCCGTGGTTGCATGATAATTAGATGCAAATTGCTTATATGTAATATTAGGATCTTTGAACATAATCACATTAGAGTTACTATAGGCTAAAGAAAACGCTTCATATATATTCTCGCAGTTCACCCCTTTGTAGGAAAGCAAATAATTCCTAAAAGCAATATTAGTTTTACGTCCAATCAATCTGAATTTTTCCCCGTTCGGATCCACCAACTTCACCGGATTATTAGCACAATAAACATACGGACTCAATGAAGGATATTTCGCAACCATCGGGTCCACGCTCAACCACACGCTCAAATCGCTGCTGTAATACCGTGAGCCGA
>Ga0247610_10002505_pt1 | contig 21125 bp, 28 predicted proteins | sample 174DNAGHGhighgp2_FD_193483 | JGI IMG/M metagenome (GOLD analysis project Ga0247610, IMG submission 193483) | Sheep rumen microbial communities from Palmerston North, Manawatu-Wanganui, New Zealand - 1742 DNA GHGhigh gp2 | ecosystem: Host-associated > Mammals > Digestive system > Stomach > Rumen...
AGCATATTGTTCAAATGCTGTATCTGTCTCTAGTGCTCCTCCACAAGCATATCAACAAGCCTATGAATCTTGCTTGAGTAGTCTTTTTGGTTCTATGAATTGGGAAACTGCAACAAATGGTTTTGCTTGTAGCTCAGAAGGCAGCGGGTTATTTTGTGCGGCACGTATAATTGACAAAGGCTGGAAAATGGATTATTAAAAAACGCTAAGGTATCTTTCGCCGGTATCGGGAAGGATTACCACAATAGTTTTATTTTCTTCACGTTTTGCAATTTCCAAACCTGCATACATTGCAGCGCCTGACGAAATTCCGCAGAGAATTCCTTCTTTGGTTCCCATATTTCGTGCAGTATTTATTGCATCATCATTCGAAACTGCAAATATTTCATCAACTATATTTTTATCAAAGTTTTTAGGTACAAAATTTGCACCGATTCCTTGAATTTTATGAGGACCTGCAACTCCTTTTGCAAGCATTTGTGAACTTTCAGGTTCAACTGCAACTATCTTAATTTTAGGATTTTTTAATTTCAAGGTTTTACCTGTCCCTGATATTGTACCGCCTGTACCAACACCTGCAACTAAAATATCTATACTGCCTTCTGTATCATTCCATATTTCTTCTGCTGTAGTTAATGTATGAATTTCGGGATTTGCCGGATTCGCAAACTGTTGCGGAATAAATGAATTTTTAATTTCTTCATGAAGTCTGTTTGCTTCATCTACAGCTCCCTGCATACCTTTTGTACCATCAGTTAATACTAATTCAGCTCCAAATGCTGCAAGTAATTTTCTTCTTTCAATACTCATAGTTTCAGGCATTGTTAAAATTATACGATATCCTTTTACAGCACATATCATTGCAAGTCCTACTCCTGTATTCCCGCTGGTTGGTTCAATGATTACTGTGTTTTTATTTATCAATCCCCTTTTTTCGGCATCTTCAATCATATTTAATGCAGGTCTGTCTTTTATTGAACCGGCAGGGTTAAAACTTTCTATTTTTGCAAGAATAACGGCTTTTGTATTATTTATATTATTAATTTTTACAAGTGGTGTATTGCCTATTGTTTCTAATATATTATTAAATACTTTCATAATTTTACCTCTTAATAATATTAAAAAAGGGTTGATAAAAAATCAACCCTCTGAATTATTATTTAACTTCTTTTTGAATTGGAGGTTTTGGTAACAGTTCTATAGGTCCAGGGCCGAATCCAGGATGAATTTTTTTATGTTCCTGTTCAAATTTTTTGCGACCTTCTTCTTTCATTGTTTGAAGTTCTTTTTTCTGTTTTTTTGTCAATATAGCTTCAAAATCTTTCATATTTTGCTGGCGAATTTCATGAGCTTCTTTCCTCAGAGCTTGCAATTCTTTTTGAATCTGGTCAATTTGAGCTTTATTTGTATCTTTTTGTTCTTCTTTAAGTTTTCTTAATTCAAGATGTTTTGCTTTTGTTTTTTCCATAACAGGTTTCATTTTTTCAAAACCTTGTTTACGGATTTCTTCAGCTTTTGTTTTTTGCTTATCAGTTAAATTAAGCCTTTTGTCAAATTCAGCTTGACGTTTTTTGAAATCAGGCCCTTTAGGTGGTCTTTGAAAATCCGGTCTGTTTGGCATTTCTATTCTATTGCCTGCTTTTTGTGTTGTAATTTGTTTTGTTTTTACATCAGTATCTGCATAACTTGCTAAAGATATAGCAAAAACCAATGCACTCGCTAAAATTAAAGTTTTTTTCATTTTACAATCCTTTCTTATAATAAATCTTCCAACAGAATTGATAATTCCTTTTTTGCATTGTACAATCTCGACTTTATTGTACCCACAGGACATTTTAATTTGAAGGCTGCATCTTCATATTTATATCCGTATATTTCGCATAAGATTATGACTTCTTTATATTTAGGTTTTAAAGAATTTATTGCTTCTGTTATTATTTTTTGTCTTTCATTGCTAATAAGAATTAATTCCGGAGATTTTTTCTTATCTTTTATGGTATTTATTACTTCATCATCAGATGTTGTGATATCTTGTTGTCTTCTTTGTAATGATTTTAGATAATCTTTTGAAACATTTTTGGCTATAGTGTTTATCCAACTTTTGAAAGAACCTTGTTCCTTGTATTTTTCAGCATTCTTCCATACTTTTAGAAAAACTTCTTGTTCTAAATCTTCATTTGTTTCTTTTGTAATAAGTCTTATTATACTTTTTACGTTATTTTGATTTTCTTTTATTACTTCTTTAAAATTCACCTATTCCACCATTAATAAACCGTAAGCATCAGTCGGTAATCCTAAATCTTCTGCACTAAGAGTATTTCCATATTTTATAATATCTGAAATATCACTATTAAAGTTTATTATACCCATAGTTACAGAACTAAGCAATATAACCGATATTGCACAAGCTGCTTTTAATTTAGCTAAATTTTTTCTCTTTGCAATATAATATGGTTTTACTTCTTGTAATAATTTTGAAACTTTGTTCATTTTGTCATGTTCTTTTTTGCATTCATCGCAAATTTCAATATGTTTATTTAAAGTTTCATCATTTCCAAAAGTGAACAATGCTTCATATTTTGTACATTTGTTATTCATTTTAATTACCTCTGTACTAATATAACGATATTGATGTAAAAATTGTTCATTTTATTTTTTAATAATTTATTATAACAAATGAGACTTTACAAGTTTAGCTATATAATCAAACCCGGTGATTGTTCCCAGATTTTCAGGAGTTATATTTTTTGCATAAACCAGTACCGGAACTTTTTCTCTTGTGTGATCAGTTCCTTCAACTGTTGGATCACAACCGTGATCAGCAGTAATTATAAGCAAATCATCATTTGTCATATTGTTTATAATATCATCAATGTATGTATCAATTTCTTCAATAGCTTTTCCATAACCCTTTGCATCATTTCTGTGTCCAAAAAGCATATCTGTATCAACTAAATTAGTGAAAATTAATAAATTTGTAAAATCTGTTTTATTATATGCAATTTTGTCCAATTTAAGGTCATTTTTTACAGCTTTTAGTGTTAATTCTAAACCTTCTTTATTAGAACCTGTATGAATAGCATGGGTTATACCGGATTTTGAAAAAATGTCTTCAATTTTTCCGATGGCAATAACTCCAATTCCTTTATCTTTTAATTCATTTAAAACTGTATGCGAAGGTACCATTGAATAGTCTCTCCTGTCTTTTGAAATTCTGACAGGTTTGCCGTCAATTATTTTGTATGGTCTTGCAATTACTCTGGATACGTTATATTTTCCTTCGTCAAGTAATTTTCTTGCGATTTCACACCATTTGTAAAGAGTTTCAAGCGGAATAAAATCCGTATCCAAAGCAATTTGAAAAACGCTGTCTGCACTTGTATATACAATAGGAAATCCCGTTTTGTGATGCTCATCGTTAAGTTCGTTTATAATTGTTGTACCGCTTGCCGGACAATTTGCAAGTATACCTCCGCAGTTTGTTTCTTTAATAAATTTTTCAATTAATTCATTGGGAAAACCTTTAGGATAAGTTGCAAATGGTTTTTCTGAAATTAAACCTGCCATTTCCCAGTGACCTGTTGTAGTATCTTTCCCTTTTGATTTTTCGAGCATAGTACCGTATTTGCCTACAGGTTTAGATTCTTTTTCTATACCCATAAAATCTTGGATGTTACCGAGTCCTAATTTTTGCATATTTGGGACATTTAAACCTCCGTTAAATTTACAAACATTTTTTAACGTATTGCATTCAGGAACATCATTAAAATCTCTGCAATCATCCATTGCGCCGATTCCCATTGAATCAATTACTATAACAACAGCTCTTTTCATATTTTTCCCCTTTTATTCTATATCAATTATAGCATATGCATTAAAATCCAGTCCACCATAAATAATTTCAACGTGATAATCTCCATGTGGTTTCAATTTAACAAAATTGATAACCTGTTCACCAAAATCATCGTCAGTTTCTTCTGCCGGAATTTTTGCTATTAAATCATGAGCCTGATATAGTTTTAGATATACTTCGCCATTGTTATCCTTCTCTGCATCAATTTCGTAATGACCTATTGGGACTATATATCCCTCTTTAACTTTTAATGGCAGCGGAATTAATAATAGTTGCGGTTCTTTTTCTGTATTGTTTAAAATTTCAGTTTCATTACTTTGTGAAAATTTTTCACCTTTTGGGATATTTTTATCCTTTTTCTTTTTCTTTTGTTTACTTTCAAGAGCTTGATTAAATTCATCCTCACTTACAGCTTTTTGCCCATATACATTTGAATCTCCGAAATTATCCCACAAATCACCTTCGGCACCTGCATTACAAGTTCCAAAAAATAATAAAACCCAAAGTAATGACAAAAACTTTTTCATACTTACATGATAATGATTTTATAAAAAAAGTATACATCTGTTTGAATGAATCAATTTGGCAGATATTTAGTCCAATCTTTTTCAAGTTTTTCTATAAATCTATGTGCATCAATAACGTCATCATAAGAAATAGGTTCAGGGCCTTCCACAACTTCTAAAGGTTCTTTTACGTCAATACCGGAGAACCCTAAAAATGCAACTCCAAAATTTTTACCGCAATGTTTACACTCTAAAGATATAACTGATAAACCGTCTTCTTCTCTTTTAACGATTATTGAATTTTCGTCAAATCCGTTTTTGCATTGGGAACAACATAAATTGCTGAATAATTTTTCTAATTTCTTTTTCATGTATCTCCTCATTTCCTATTATATTTTGATAAATATTTGGTCGTCTAAATATATTAAGTTTTGTAAATTTTATTGATTTTTTCTAAAAAAAGTGTTACATTTTTTTACGTAATGGTAAATAATATACATGGGCGAAGTGTCGTTTTTTCGCTCGGATAGGAGTCTGGCTATGGAAGCTATTAATTTAGTTTTGTTCGGATTTATCGTTTACACTGCGTTAATCGTAGTTCCAAGCATTTGGGAAGAGTTAACAACAGAAAGTTAAATCCGTTTAAAATTTAAGACGAAGGAAAATGGTAAGAGTTCCTTTTTTTGCAATTTGGACTCACAAAGGGGTTGGTTTCTGTATTTATAAGTGTTAAATATACATTTCATCACAAATATATGAAGTTTTTTGTGATATTAAATTTACAATAGGCATTATGTGATATGTTTCTGCACCAAGTTCTGTTTGATAATTTAACACATTTTTGAGACATTTAACCAACTCTTCTAAATCATAGAGTTCATTTTTCAATTTTTCTTTGTTTTTTGTCATAATTAATCCTCACAAAAGTTTAAGTACTCTTTATAATAAATAAAGAGTACTATATCGAAAATATAATGTCAATTACCTATAATGGTATAATGAATAAAAGAGCCCTAGGTTTAAATATAAAGGCAGAAAGAAACAGAAAAGATTGGTCTCAGGATTTGCTTGCAGAAAAAGCAAACCTCAGTAAAACATCGGTCAGTTTAATTGAAAATGGAAACCAAATTCCGAGTGCTTTTGCTTTATACGCAATTGCAAAAGCATTGAATATTTCTATTGATGAATTATTTAAAGGTGTCGACGATTAGTCCAAAACTTCTTTAAGGCATGCCAATGCGACATCTGTTGCGTAATCCATATCTTTGCGCTCAATAATGAGCGGAGGATTAAAGTATATTACATCGCCAAGCGGACGTAGTATAACTCCTTTTTTTAGCGCTTTTTTGTATATTTGATAACCTGTTCTATTTTTGCTATTAAATACTTCTTTTGTTTCTTTATTTTTTACAAGTTCTATTGCATTAATTAGTCCAATATGCCTTACTTCTCCAACATTTTTATGCGATAAGAATTTCTCATTTATAATATTGTTGAAATATATAGCATTTTCTTGTGCTCTTTTTAGAATTGAACCGTCAGCCATTAAATCAAGAACTGCGTTTGCGCATGCGCATGCTAAAGGATTCCCGCTATATGTGTGGCTATGCATAAAGGCTTTTCCTGTATTATAGTCATCATAAAATGCATCATAAATTTTTTGTGTGGTAACAAATATTGCCATTGGCATATAACCGCCTGTTAAACCTTTTGACAAACACATAATGTCAGGAGAAACTCCGGCATGCTCAAATGCGAACATTTTACCGGTTCTGCCATAACCTGTTGCAATTTCATCAGCAATTAAATGAACATTATATTTGTCGCATAATGCTCTGAGTTTTCTCAGATAAAGAGGCGGATATATTTTCATACCTGCCGAACCTTGTAATAACGGCTCTACAAGTATTGCCGAAGTTTCATGTCCATATTGCTCAAAAACTTCTTCGGCTTTTTGTGCACATTCGCAATTACAATTATTTCTGCATTTCCCGTATGGACATCTGTAGCAATCAGGTGCTTCAATTCTCACAATATCCATCAATATTGGCTTATAAAGTTTTGTGTATAAATCACAATCTCCAACTGAAAGAGCAGCGATTGTTTCCCCGTGATATGCATTTGATAGTGCCATAAATCTTGTTTTTTGCGGATTGCCTGTCTGTTCATGGTATTGAAAACTTACTTTCATTGCTGCTTCTATTGCTGATGAACCGTTATCTGTAAAATTGAATTTACACAAACCGGAAGGTAAAACTTTTACCAATTTTTCGCATAAGTTTATGGCTTGTTCATGAGTAAAATTTGCAAAAATTACATGTTCTAAGTTATCAACTTGTGTTTTTAAGGCATTCGAAATAGCAGGATTACAATGTCCTAAAAGATTGCACCACCATGAACTTATAACATCGATATATTTTTTGCCTTCATTATCATATAGATAAATGCCTTCACCTTTTTCAATAACTATTGGTTTTAATTCCTCGTAATCTTTCATTTGTGAGCAGGGGTGCCATATATATTTTAGATCTTTTTCAGATAAATTGTTCATTTATATCTCCTTAAAAACATTTTTCAAATCAACTATATCAATAAAATCTTGTCCATTTTTTACAGTTCCTAATATATTTACTGATGTTAAATTTTCGATTTGTTTTTTATTGTCTACTTGCATAAAATCAGAAGGATTGTAATTGTTTAATATGATTCCTGCGATATTAATATTATGTTGTTTTGCATATTCAACAGTAAGTACCGCTGAATTTATACTTCCTAATGCCGCAGAGGATACTATTAAAATATCTAATCCTAAATCATTTATTATGTCTGAAATGAGTAATTGTTCTCCTTGACGTAAATTAAATGGACAAACAATTCCGCCTGCACCTTCTACAACTATATAATCATATTTATTTTTTAGTTTCTCAAAATCGTTTTTTATTTTTTGTGAGCTAACATGCACATTTTCTAATTCGGACGATAAATGCGGTGATAGCGGAGCTTCAAATGCATACGAAACGAAATCCATTGGATTTTCGTTGATACCTGCAAATTTTAAAACGTAATCACAATCTCCGGGAATAAGCCTGCCGTTAACAGTTTCTGCACCACTTAAAACAGGTTTAAAATATCCACAATTATGACCGGATTCTCTCATTTTTTTTACTAAAAGTGCTGAAATATATGTTTTACCGACATCAGTTCCGGTTGCTGTTATAAAAATACCTTTCACAAAATACCCCTCTCAAAAAATATGCGGTAACTTTTGGTTACCGCATAGAATCTTTTTATTATAATGATCCGCCGCCACCATCACGGAAGTAGTCATAGTGTCTGATATCATCATAGTTATTAACGTATTCAGCTTCAACATTCTTTTGGAATGTGGTTTGAGGAGCCGGTGTTGCAGGAACAGGTCTTGCTTTTGTGCTTCTTGAAGCTAACAATGCATCAATATTAGGTGATACAGTAAGTTCGAAGTGGAAACGTCCCATTTTACTGTGTGCTTCGTGGTGATTACGTATAAGCGGGAAGCCCCAGTATAATCTTGCTGTTAAATCAAGAGGTAATTGAACTCTTAAACCTGCACCAACAGATGCTGCGAAGTATTCACCTTTATAGTAGTCTTCTTTAGCAGCTGGGAAAATGCCGGCTGTATCTGCAAATATAGCACCTTTAACAAATTTTCCAATAAACGGAACTTTTTCACCTGATCTTGGACTTGTAATTTCTCTTGGTAATAATGGGAACATCAATTCTCCACTTACAAAGTAACCATTCTTACCAATCATTAAACCTTCATGGTAACCTCTAACAGTAACTAAACCACCGGTTTGCATTTGATCCATATAAGGAATAGCTTTGTTCTTTGGTACAATTTGATAATTACTTCTCAATTGACCGATTACACCATGAGAGAAATCATGCAATCTTACTAAACTACCACTGTACTTGAAGAAGTGATTATCTCTGTCACTATTCAAGATAGGTATTGCGTAATATGCATCCTGATTCAAATACCAGATACCGTATTTTGTATCTTTTCTCATTTGCAATGCACCTTCGATTGAAGTTACGTTATCAGTTTTCTCAATATAATCTTTAATTAATCTGTCGTATTCAGGGAAACCTGATTTATAATCGGTAAATGTTCTTGATCTTTTATAGTTAGCTGCTAAGTATGATTTTAATTCAAATCCAGGTTTTCTTACTAACGGTTGAGAGTAATACAATGAATATTGATATGCATTACTGCCGATAGATCTCATAAATTCATTACCTTTAATGATATCAGCAAAAGTTGATGAAAACATAAAACCTACACGACCATCGCTTTTATTAACAGGGAAATTATAATCCGCAAACGGGCTTTGTGCACCTTTAGAAAAATATGAACCGACAGTCAACTTATCTCTGTGACCTGTTAAACTGTCTACATAAATCATTGCACCGCCTCTAAGGCTGCCGGTAGTTGTACGACCTGCGTTATCCATTATACCCATTAAGTGAATTGGAAAACTTTCATCTGCAATAAGGTCGATATCTGTGGTACCCGGTTTTTCGCCGGCTTTCAAATTAGCGGATAATCTGATACCATCGTTATATCTGTTAAAATCTAATACATCTTTTTCAAGTTCTACAATATCAAATAATTGACCTTCTTTTTCAGGCATTCTGCGTTTTACATACCCGTCTGTTGTCCATCTGTTTTCTTCAACGGAAATATTACCAATTTTACTTTCTGTTAAAGAAATATATATGTTACCGTTTTCAACTGTTTGTTCAGGTAAGAAAGCTCTTGCCGTAACAAAACCTTTTGCTGCGTACATATTATTTATTTGGTCTATTACTCTTTGAATATCTTCAATCAGAACATTTTTACCAATTAAAGGAGCTATAATTTTGTTTATTTCATCCTTTGTTAAAATTTCAGAAGGAGAGACTTCAATATTGTTTACATGAACACCATTAGTATTTAATTCTTCTACAGTACCTTGTTGGAAGCCAAATCCGTTATTATTGTAATTATCAATTACACTTTGACCAGGATTTTTTTGATCTTCATAAGTTTTGTAATCATTTTCACGCTGGCTATCTTGATATCTTGTCTTTAAATAGTCAGTATCGTGCATTTGACTTCCGCCGATTTGATTAAATGCATTTGCAGCATCTTGTCTTGTAATACCGTAGTCATAAACAGTATTCGGGAAATTGTCAAATAATGCAGCTTGTGCTGGTACAACAGATACTGCAAGTCCTATGCAGAACACTGTACTTAAAATATTTGTTTTCAAACTAATCTTTTTCATTTATTATCACCTTTAACTAATTTATTCTGATTTATATAAGTCCGGTCAATTTTATTTTTGCGCATAGGTGCGGAAATATAAAGATTATTTTAACTTTTATTACAATTTATTAACAAAAGTTAATGTTTTGAAGACATTCTTAATTGACCTGATAACATTATATATTATACACGAAACCTTGTAAAGTTGTTTATAAATAAAATCAATCTTTCGTTGTATAATACTGAAAAAAGGGAGAATTTTATGAAAAGAAATGTTAAGTTATTTGTAGCAATTTTGTCTTCGTTTGTTATTGGTTGTTCTGTAAACAATTTTGCGTTTTCGAATATTCCTTCGAGAATAGCTGTTGTTGATGTATCTCAAGTTGTAAAGTCATCGTCTCAAGTATTAGCCTTGAAAAATGAACAAGAAGCTAAAGCTAAAGATATGATTACTTTTATAGAAAAAGCAAGAAAAGAAGTTGCAGCTACTACTGATGCGAAAAAGAAGGCATCATTAGAAGAAAAATATAATAAGGAATTAAATGCAAAAAAAGAAGCTGCTGAGGCTAATTACAATGCAAAATTGAAAGCAATTGATAATTCTATTTCAAATCAAATTGCATCTCAAGCAAAACTAAACAATTATGATATTGTTCTTGCAAAAGGTGTTGTTTTATATGGTGGTGATGATATAACAGAAGCTGTAAAGCAGGCTGTTAATGATAGTGAAAAAGCTGCAGCTAAAACTCAAACTAATTACAAGAAAAGAAAATAATTATATTAACATTCTTGTATGAATTGCAGGAAAATATTATTATTATTTTGTATACGAAAGGATAAAAGCCTGGGAATTTCCCAGGTTTTTTATGGAGAAAATATATGGAATGGGTAATTTTATTTATTGCCGGATTATTTGAAATTGCTTGGGCAATAGGTTTAAAATATTCTCAAGGTTTTACTCAAATAATGCCAAGTGTATTAACTATTTTAGGTATGATTGCAAGTTTTTATTTTCTTGCATTATCCTTAAAAAGTGTTCCGCTAGGTACGGCTTATGCTGTATGGACATAGGTACAATAGGCACTGTAATTTTGGGTGTAATTTTATTTAAAGAACCGATAAGTGCAATGAGAATAGTTTGTATTGCGCTTATAGTTACAGGAATTACCGGATTAAAATTAATAAGTTATAATTAGATATAAAAAAAGCCCGAAAAGGGCTTTTTTTATTTTATATCTTTATATGAACCTGTCAATTTATCTTTATAAATTGTATGTAGAAGTTCATGAGCTTTATGTGAATTTGGTTTTTCTAAAAATTCATCATAAAGTTTTTTAATTGACGGATTAACGTGAGATTTTCTTAGCGGAAGTTCTGAATCTTCTTTATATAAACCTTGTGCACGAATCTCTTTGATTCTTGAATCATCACAACTTCTTGGTTGACCGCCTCCATTTATACATCCGCCTGGGCATGCCATTACTTCAAGCATATGAAATTTTGCTGTACCATTTTTTATTTCCTGTAAGGATTTTTCTGCTTCTTTTAGTGTAGAAACAACTCGTACAATAACTTTTGTCCCTTTTATATCAAGTTCAACATCACGACATCTGTTGATTGTACCTCTGAGAGGTTTAATATCTACATCTTGTAATTTTTCACCTGTTGCAAACTCATATGCTGTTCTAACTGCTGCTTCTGCGACACCGCCTGATGCACCAAATATCGTACCTGCACCTGTATATTCTCCAAATGGAGAATCATTTGCTTCAGCTTCAAGATTATTAAAATCAATGCCGGCTTCTTTTATCATCCTGCCTAGTTCCTGTGTCGTAAGAACGTAGTCAGTATCAGCACGGCCGTTACGTTTTAAGTCATCACGTTTACATTCATATTTTTTAGCTGTACAAGGCATTATTGCAACAACTACAAGATTTTCTCTTTCAATATTCAATTTTTGCGGAACAAGCTCAACTAATATTGGTGATAACATGCTCATTGGAGATTTGCAGCTTGAAAGATGTTTTAGCATTTCCGGATGCGCTGTTTCAATATATTTAATCCAAGCCGGACAGCATGATGTAAATAATGGCAGATTTTGTCCTGATTTTAATCTTTCTAAAAATTCTGACGCTTCTTCCATAATGGTTAAATCTGCAGAAAAATTAGTATCAAAAATCAAATCGAACCCAATTTTTCTTAATGCAGCATTCATTTTTCCTATTAAATTTTCACCGGGTTTGATTCCAAACATTTCACCTATTGCAACACGAGTTGCAGGAGCCATTTGAACAACAACTTTTTTATTAGGATTTGTAATTTCCTTCCAAACTTTTTCAATGTCAGATTTTATTGTTAACGCACCTGTAGGACAAACTGCAGCACATTGTCCGCAATTTACGCAGTCAACTTCCGCCAGTGGTCTGCCGTTCATAGGTTGAACAACTGTTTTTGAACCTCTGTTTGCAAATCCTAAAACAGAATGTCCTTGAAATTCCGTACAAGCTCTAACACATGCACCGCAAAGTATACATTTATTAGGATCTCTAACAAGTGAAGGACTTGATTCATCCACGGGTAAAAATTCCTCTTTATCCGGATATCTAATTTCTTTAATTCCGTATTCTTCTGCATATTGCTGTAATTCGCATTTGCCTGATTTATCACAAGTCAAACAATTCCTGTCATGATTTGCAAGAAGCAATTCTAATACAGTTTTTCTAATTCTTCTTGTTTTTTCTGTATTCAAATGAATTTTCAAACCTGTTTCAGGAGGCATAGTACAGGAGGATTGAATACCTCTGCCTTCTACTTCCACAACACACATTCTGCATGCACCAAAAGATGTTAAATCAGGTCTGTAACAAAATGTGGGGACATTCATTCCCGCTTTTCTTATGACCTCTAACAAATTAGGTTCATCAGTAAATTCTACTTCTTTACCATCTATAAATAATGTTTTTTTATCTGTCATTTTTAATTCCTCATATTATGCTACTCTAATACAATAGCTTTAAACGGACAGTTTTTCAAACATGCCTCGCATTTAATACATTTATCTTGATCAATATGGTGCGGATTTTTAACCGTACCTTCAATAGCACCTACCGGACAAGTCCTTGCACATTTTGTACAACCCTTGCAGAGTTCTTCTTGTATTACAACTTTTTTCATTGCTGTACAAACTCCGGCCGGACACTTTTTGTCTTTGATATGTGAAATGTATTCATCTCTAAAATATTTTAAAGTTGACAGAACGGGATTTGGAGCAGTTTTACCAAGTCCGCACAAAGAACCTTCTTTAACAGAAAGTGCCAACTCTTCGAGAAGTTCCAAGTCTTTCATAGTCCCTTTACCTGCAACTATTTTTTCAAGGATTTTTAACATGTTTTTTGTACCTTCACGACAAGGAACGCATTTGCCGCAACTTTCGTTTTGAGTAAAATTCATGAAAAATCTTGCAACTTCAACGATACATGTTTTATCGCTCATGACAACTAAACCGCCTGAACCTACCATTGCTCCTGCTTTAATTAGGTTGTCATAATCCATAGGAATGTCCAAGTGTTCTTCGGTCAAACATCCGCCTGACGGCCCGCCAATTTGAACTGCTTTAAATTTCTTTCCGTCACGCATTCCGCCGCCAATATCAAATACAATTTCTCTTAATGTTGTACCCATAGGAACTTCAATAAGACCTGTGTTATTAACTTCACCTGTTAATGCGAAAGTTTTTGTACCTTTAGACGTTTCAGTACCCATCTTTGCAAACCAATCAGCACCATTCAATATAATTACAGGTACATTAGCAAGAGTTTCAACATTATTAATCAAAGTTGGTCTGCCAAACAATCCTTTATTGGCAGGAAATGGTGGTTTTGGTCTGGGCATTCCTCTTTCACCTTCAATTGATGCAATCAATGCAGTTTCTTCACCGCAAACGAATGCGCCTGCACCTTCTTTAATATGTATATCAAGTGAAAATTCACTTCCCATTATATTTTTACCCAGAAAATGTTTTTCTTCAGCGTCTTTAATAGCTTTTCTTAAACGCTTGATTGCAAGAGGATATTCTGCACGAACATATATGTAACCTTCATCAGCACCTATTGCAAATGCGGCTATTGCCATACCTTCAAGAAGTTTATGAGGATCACCTTCCATAACGCTTCTATCCATAAATGCTCCAGGATCACCTTCATCACCGTTACAAACGATATATGACTTTCCGCCTTTGTTAGCTGCTGTAAATCTCCATTTTCTTCCTGTTGGGAAGCCACCTCCGCCTCTGCCTCTCAAACCTGATTTTTCAATAGTTTCTATTACCGCATCGGGGTTGTTTTCTTTTAAAACCATTGAGAGTGCTTCGTAACCTCTTACTGCGATAGCTTCATCTATATTTTCAGCGTTGATATTACCACAATTTTTTAATGCAGTTCTTGTTTGTTTTGCATAAAAATTAATATGTTCATCATCTCTTACATGTTCATGAGTTTTTGGATCAACATACATCAATCTTTCAACTGGTTTATCATTTTTAATATGACTCTCAAATATTTCTTCCACATCTTGTTCTTTTACTTTTACGTAAGTAACATGTTTATCAGGAATAACAACTAATACACCTTGTTCACAAAATCCGTGGCATCCTGTAGGAACAATTGTCATTTTGTCGTAATCGGTAAGAGTTGATACATTAGCACCTAATTCTTTGAATTTTTCAATTACTTTTAAAGAGCCATTTGCAACGCAACCTGTTCCTGCACAGACAAGAACCCTTAAACCTTGTTCTTTTAAAGATGCTTGGGCTTTTTGTTGTTCTCTATTTATATCTACATTTAATTCCATATTATTATGCCTCCTCTTTCATAATTGTGTCTAATACTATTGTTATAGCATCAGAAGTCATTTGAGGATAAACTTTTCCGTTTATAACTACAACAGGAGCAAGACCGCAAGCGCCTAAACAACTTACTGTTTCCAGTGAAAACATTCCGTTATCGCTGGTTAATTTACCTGCAGGTATATTTAGTTTTGCCCTAATAGCATTTAAAACGGGCATTGAACCTCTAACGTGACATGCTGTTCCGTCACAGACTTTAACTTCATATTTTCCTTTTGGCTCAAGGGAGAATTGTGCATAAAATGTGGCTACTCCAAAAACTGTAGCGGGGGACAAGCCTTCAATTTTTGTACCGATGTAAATCATTGCTTCTTCAGGTAAATACCGGTAAACTTCCTGAACTTTTTGTAAAATCGCTATCAAATTAGATTTTTTAAAATCATAAGCCTTCATGATTTCATCAAGTTTTGATATATCGATTCCATGAGGGTTTTGTACACTCATATTCTAACTCCTATATTATCCTTAATCCTGACTGCATACACCAGAATGCAATCTATACAGTATTATTACACACGGATATTTTAAAATCAATATATTTAAATAATTTATTTTAATATTGACTTACAAATAATTATTATTAAAAAGAATATATGATAATTTTGGAGTTTTTAAAAAAACATAAAATATGTCAGCATTATAAAGTAAATCCGGATGTTGATTTTGCTTACTGCCCTGATTGCGGGGAATTAATTGAAAATCAGTGGTATCTTGTAAGATGCTCTTGCTGTGGAGTAAAACTAAGGGGGATTATAAAAAACGGAGAGATTGTTCCTGAGGAAAAATATTGTCATAACTGTGGAAATAAAAATTATACTATAGAAAAAATTGATAAAATAAATTTTATTGATATAGATTATGCAGTGCTAATTAAGACTGTTGTAGAAAGTAATTTAAAAAGTTATACGCAGAGCTGGGTAGACTCTAGAAAACCAGATTACAAACCAAAATTGCTGCAACAATCCCTATAAAATCAGCAAGCAAACCAACAAGCCAAGCATATCTTAATTTTGAAATGCCGACAGCTCCAAAGTATACTGCAAGTACGTAGAAAGTAGTTTCACTTGAACCTACCATTACGGCTGAGAGTTTTGTCGCATAATTATCAGGTCCTAAATTGTTTGCTATGTCTGAAAATACTCCAAGAGCCGCCGAACCTGAGAGAGATCTTACTATCATAATAGGAATAGTGTCGGCCGGAATGTTAAATTTTGATAATACAGGACTTAAGAATTGTCCTATTATTTCTATTATGCCTGAGGCCCTAAACATTGATATTGCAACAATAATAGCAACAAGATAAGGTATTATTGATATTGCTGTTTTAAATCCGTCTTTTGCACCTTCTGTAAAAGTTTCATAAAGTGGTACTTTTTTATACAATCCCATTGTTAGTATGAAGACGATTATTACAGGCAAAGCCCATAAAGAAATAATATTCATTATATTATGAAACATTATTTTTCACCTCCATTATCTTGAGGTTTCCAAAATCTTTGAAATATTTTGGCAAGTATTATTGCGGAAACAAATGCTGTTGATGTAACTAAAAGTGTTGGTGCAATTATTTCCGTAGGATTTTTGTATCCTATTCCTATTAAAACTGCAATAACAGTTGCAGGAATTAATTGAAACCCTGCTGTATTCATAGCAAGAAGCATACACATAGCATTTGATGCGGAAGATTTATCGATATTATGTTTTTGCAATTCTTCCATAGCTTTTAATCCCATAGGAGTTGCTGCATTCGATAAGCCTATGGCATTTGCGGAAAAATTCATAGCTATATCACCTATTGCCGGAGAGTCAGATGGAATTTCGTTAAATAGTTTGCTCGCAATAGGTTTTAAAATTTTTGCTATAATATTTATAAGACCTGATTTTTCTGCAATCTTCATTATTCCGAGCCAAAATGCCATAATTCCAATTAGAGAAAAAGCTACTTTGACCGACAAATCAGCACCGTCAAGTATTGCATTTACAACATCCTGTAATTTACCGTTTAAAGCTCCGGCTATAACAGATATAATTATCAAAAAATAAAATATATAATTCATATGATAATTAAAACATTAAGTTTAAATTTAGGCAAATTGTTAAAAAGCACTAAACTTTATGTTTAGTGCTTTTATTATCTTATTTCATTTCCGGTCTGGTTGGAATTGTATCTTTTCCAAATTTTTGCGGACCTTGAAAATCTTTTTTCATATCAGGTTTATGAAAATTCTGATGATGTATTTTTTGTCTGTCAAATTCGTGCATTCCATGATTTTGCATTTTGTGTATTGCACATGGACAAGGTATTTGCGGCTGCTGAGGTTTTATTGCAGCTCCATACAAGCATAAGGCAACTAAACATCCCAGAAAAGAACCTAAAATTGTTAATAAAAATCTTTTCAAGTCTTTTTTGTCACAATTACATCTTTTTTCTTCGTTTAATTCTTCTCTAATTTCTTCACCCATAATATTAATTCCTTTCTATTTACAACTATTAAACGAATAAAAAAATTTTTTGTTCAAAATTGAATAGCAAAAAATATATTTTTTAGTTTTAATATAATACATAGGAGGCACATATGATAAGCAGAATTGATTGTAATAAACCTAATCCGCAATTTGGTGCATTCAAAATTGAACCGCCATACCAATCGTCAAAAAAATTTGTAAAATATACCGGAATGGCAAATTCAAGATTAATACAGCGAGGATATAAACAGGTTGTACGTATGTTGAAAGATTTTAAGCATTATGATGTTGTTTTTAATGCTGAAAATAATAATGTGAGTGTTGTTAAGAAAGGCTTTAATAGGGTAGTGGAAGTTTTTTCCGAATCTCCTTCGGGCATAACAGGATTAAATCATTTTGGTGTATTTACATTTCCCGGTAGAAAAATTCTTGCCGGAATATTTCAACCAAGAAAATTTTTACCATATAATATTAATTTAGGTGTTGAAAGGGCAACAGTTTTAGAAAAAGAGGCTGAAAAACTGCGTAAGACTAATAAAATTGTAGACAGAATAAATAGAATGTAATTTGTAAAATTTTAATATAAATTTGAGATAAAAATTGTTATAATTTAATATTACCGTCAATTATTCACACAAAAGGGATTAATTGATGGTAATTTAATTTTATAAGTAATACTAAGGAGATTTAAAATGACGATAAATGTATTACTTGTAGAAGATCAGAAGCTGATTCGTGTTGGCTTAAAATCTCTTTTTGAAGGTCAGAAAGAAATTCAAGTTACAGAAGAAGCTCAAAGTGGTAAAGAAGCGATTGAAAAATATAAATTGTCAAAACCTGATATTGTTTTAATGGATATAGGCTTACCTGATATATCAGGTATAGAAGCTGCAAAAAGAATTATAGAATTTGATAATAAAGCAAAAATAATAATTTTAACAGCACACTTAAGTGAGGAAGAAGTTATAAATTCCCTTCAAGCTGGGGCTTGTGCATATGCGTTAAAAGATATAAATACAGATACTTTGCAAATGGTTATTAAAACGGTAAGGGATGGTGCAATGTGGCTTGATCCCAAAGTTGTTCCAATACTAAGAGAAAAAAATTGCGGAGTGATTCCGCCAAGACAGATGTCAAGAGCAATGTTTAAAGAGCAGCATGCGAACCTTACTCAAAGAGAGTATGAGGTTTTAAAATTGGTGGTTGACGGATTGTCTAATAGCGAAATTGCACAAGAATTGACAATTTCAGAGCATACTGCAAAAGCTCATGTTTGTAATATTATTCAAAAACTTGTTGTTGATGACAGAACCCAAGCGGCAGTGAAAGCTCTTAAAGAAGGACTTGTCTAAGCACCTATGGTGCTTAGACATCTTTTTCTTTTTTTATATTTTTTGCTTCTTGGATTTTTTCTTTTATGTTTTCTTTTACTTCTTCAGTTTTAATTTTAGCTTTTTCTGTGTTTTCTTTTAATTTTTCTTTTGCTTCAACTACTTTTTCCTTTACTGTTTCTTTAATTTCGTCTGCTTTTTCTTTCATTTTTTCCGAAGTTTCATGAACTTTTTCTTTTAAATCTTTTTTATTCATAATTATAATTTTCCTTTCAAATACAATTATTAAGTTTTTAAGTTAAAACTAAAACGGTAAAAAAGGTTATTTAGATTGGAAAATTGTTTTAAATATTTTAGATAATATTGCGAAAAACTTTATTTTAGTTAAAATTAGTAGTATGTTGAATCAATTTTCAAGAACTGAACTCTTAATCGGTAATGAATCAATTGAAAAATTAAAAAAAATGCATGTAGCAGTATTCGGTATTGGCGGAGTAGGCGGTTACGCAGTTGAAGCATTGGTTAGATCGGGAATTGGTCAAATTGATATTATTGATAATGATAAGATTGCTTTAACAAATTTAAATCGTCAAATTTATGCTTTAAATTCAACTATCGGAGAATATAAAGTTGATGTTGCGGAAAAAAGAATAATTGATATTAATTCTGAAGTCAAAGTTAAAAAATATAAAGTTTTTTATACTCCTGAAATCAAATATGATTTTGATTTTACTCAATATGATTATGTAATAGATTGTATTGATACTGTTGTTGGGAAATTATCAATTATAGAGGAGGCAAAGAAGAATAATGTCCCGATTATATCTGCAATGGGTGCAGGTAACAAGATGGATGCAACAAAGTTTGTGGTTTCAGATATTTCAAAAACTTCAGTTTGTCCTTTGGCGAGAGTTATAAGACAAAAATTAAAAAAGAAAAAAATTTATAAAGTAAAAGTTGTATATTCAACAGAGCCTCCAATTAAGCCCAATAAGAGCTGCGAAGAAACAATAAAACATCAAATACCGGGAAGTAATGCTTTTGTTCCTGCCGTAGCAGGTCTGATTATAGCCGGTGAAGTTATAAAAGATTTAATAAATTATAATCAGGTATAATATTTTCCGGCTATTTAGTTTATTGTATTTTATATAAAATTTTATATGTTTATTAAAAATTTAGTGTTTGTAAATATTCTATTGAGCGTTTTGAAATTAATTCTGCTTTTAATTTTTTATTTTTTCGTTCTTTTTTGGGTAATTCTATAGATTCAACAATCCCCCAATTTGAATTTATAGGTTGAAATTTATCATGTTTTTCATCGCTTATATATTGTGTTAATGCTCCTAACATTGTAGTTTTGGGCAAAATTAACAATTCTTTATTTTCTATTAATCTTGACATATTTATACCTGCAAGCATTCCTGTTGCAATAGATTCGGTGTAACCTTCAGTTCCTGTTAATTGACCGGCAAAAAATAAGTTAGTTCTTTTTCTTGTTTGTAGAGAAGAATTTAAAATTTTTGGAGAGTTTATAAATGTATTTCTGTGCATTACACCGTATCTTACTATATTAACATTTTCAAGACCGGGTATAGATTGTAGAAGTTCTTTTTGGCTGCCCCATTTAAGATTTGTTTGAAAACCAACTAAATTGAATAGAGTTTTTGCTGAATCATCTTGTCTTAACTGAACTACTGCGTAATTGTTTTGTCCTGTGCGTTTATCTATTAAGCCTACCGGTTTCATAGGTCCAAAACGTAAAGTATCAACTCCACGTGATGCTAAAACTTCTATTGGAAGACAACTTTCAAAAAATTTTGCATTTTTTTCAAATTCTTTTAATTCTATTCTTGGAGAATTAATCAATATTTTATAAAAGTTCTCGTATTCTTCTTTTTGCATAGGGCAATTTATATATGATGCTTCTCCTTTATCATATCTGCTTGCCCAAAATGCTTTTTCAAAATCTATGCTGTCTTTTTCAACTATAGGTGCTATTGCATCAAAAAAATGCAAGTGTTCACTTTTTGTAAAATTTTTTATTGAATTTGCCAGAGGTTCTGATGTTAAAGGTCCTGAGGCAATTATTGTGTATCCGTCAGGAATCGAAGTTATTTCTTCTTTTATGATATTTATGAAATTATTATTTTCAATGGTTTCTGTTACTGTTTTGGAAAAAAGTTCTCTGTCAATTGCTAGAGCATTGCCTGCCGGAACAGAACATTTTCTTGCAATTTTTATTAATTCTCCTCCCATAATTTCCATTTCTTTTTTCAAGAGACCGGAAGCATTAGAACAATCAGAAGCTCCAAGACTGTTTGAACATACAAATTCTGCAAATTTTTCGGTTTTATGTGCTCCTGTCATTTTTTTAGGACGCATTTCATATAAATTTACTTTTATTCCTCTTTTTGCGAGCTGTAAGGAGGCTTCACTTCCGGCCAGTCCTGCTCCTATAATTTCAACTGTCATAAAATGAGTTTATACCGATAAATATTCTTAGTCAATTTTGATACTTTACGAAATATTTTATTTTTTATAATATTGTTATTATGGAGGGTGATATGGTTGAATTTAAATCAAAAATAAAAACAATAGAGTGGGTGGGTGATTATTCGAAAATGGTTAATCAGACTATTTTGCCGGATAAATTTGAATACGTAAATATTAAAACCGGTCAAGAAATGTATGATGCTATAAAAAATATGATTGTAAGGGGTGCACCTGCTATAGGTGTTGCCGGTGCTCATGGTGTTGTTTTGTATGCACAAGAATT
>Ga0247610_10002507_pt1 | contig 21113 bp, 18 predicted proteins | sample 174DNAGHGhighgp2_FD_193483 | JGI IMG/M metagenome (GOLD analysis project Ga0247610, IMG submission 193483) | Sheep rumen microbial communities from Palmerston North, Manawatu-Wanganui, New Zealand - 1742 DNA GHGhigh gp2 | ecosystem: Host-associated > Mammals > Digestive system > Stomach > Rumen...
AGCGTATGGCAGGGAATGGTTGGAAGGTAGGATAAGATATGTGTATTCTGTGGAGCCCGAAGCTGCAAAGAAGATGTGGGCGGAGTTTGAGAAGATAGACTGGGGGTATTGAGAAACTATGAATAATTATTTGGATTACTTTTTGGAACAGCGAATGAACTCTGTTGATGGCGAAGAAATAAAAGGAGCTTTAGAAGCTGTCAGTATAGAGGAGAAAAATTGTCTTGAACTGTTTAAAGTACAGATAAGGCATTGCCAGCAACAATTAGCATTGATTGGTGAGAGAATTGCTGCGGGGTGGCACACTCATGAACTTATGACCCAAAAACGTGCTTTTGAGGAACAGGAGTTTGTGCTGAATGTTGCAGCGCAAATCCAGCAGTGTTCGTATGAAACCAAAGGAATTCAGAAGTTGCTATATTTTGAAAAGAATGAAAGTAGTAGGGAAAGAATTGCTGTTGATGCTTCTGTGATGATGTATGAATGGTGTGAAGATTTGAATGAACTTACCGGAAAAAAGTATCAAGATATAGCCAAAAGGTTGTTGTCGGAGGCTGCGCTGGCCAAGACCAGAATTGCCAGGAAGAAACTGGCAGATTTCTTTAAACAGGAGAAACCAGTGCTTTCTGAGATACGGCATAACGCAGGAGCACATCGAGAACATGACTTCATGAAGCAAATGGAAGTGTTGGAAGGTGTTGGTTGGTTAGACACGATTGAACGACTGCATAGATTTGAGGAGTTGACATTGGAATTAGGAAAGACGATGAAACCTCTGATGGAAGCTGGGCTGAAGAAAATTGGGGAGGCTTTTGGGAAATAATATTATGCATTTGAATAAAACAAAGGTTAAATACGTTAATTTTGCCTCCTTAGTTCTGACATTGTCCAACCCTCAATCCACCTCTCTACTGTTTAATGTATAAGTTATTGATTATCAATGCTTAATATATTCTCTTATTTGCAGCGGTCTGACTTCAGTCACTTCCTTGATTGAGAAGCCATTTTCCATCGATTATTATTCTTTTGATTCTTCAGCATATGACAATGCCACTCTTTACGTTCCAGTCGGCACGATAGAAGCTTATAAAGCCTCCTTTGGTGGCTGGAATGTCTTTAAAAACATAGAAGAAATATTGGATGCAGGCACAACTCTCTCTATGACCGTCACTGACGAGAGCAGCACAGACATCACAAACAAGATAAGCATCACGTGGTATGATGCTAATGGCAAGGAAATCGGTACAGGAAAGAGTCTCAGCGGCATAAAGGACGGCACAGAGCTATACTACTCTGTGACGTTCGACGAGGATCTGGGCCGCGTGTACCGTGAGGTGAAGATGCGGAAGGTGGTAGCTAATGGAGAATCGCTGACCTGTCAGTTGGAGAAGATAGGTCGGGTGACATTAGAGGGACGCGTGTCGGCCACCGATATTGACAAGAACGTGATGACAGTAAGCGTCAAGCAGATGCTTAACGGCAAGTGGCCGCAGGACTACACCGCGCAGACCAACGAACAAGGTGTGTTCCGCGTGGAGGTGTTCGACGACGAGACGGACATCACCGTCAGTGGCGACGGCTACATTGATGCGGCACTCCACCGCGACGGCTTCAGCGGGAACGGCAATGTGGGGACCATCCCTGTCAACCTGATTTCTGGCTTTGCCATCGCCGCGAACATCACCATACAAGTAGTGGGTGACGCCTCCGAGCGTTACATCACCGCCTGGACAGACGGCCTAAACAACATTGCCTTCACCCTCAACAACAAGACCAAGGGCACGGCCATCACCGACTTCACCGTGCAGAGAAGGCACCGCTGAGCGGAGAGACATACGTGCAGCAGGTGAAGTTTGTGCCACAGAGCCGCTTCAACACCACAGACCTCGTGATGGTGACTGTCCATCAGGATGTGGAGAGCTACTGCGGCATGAAGATGACCAAAGACCATGTGGAGACAGTGAAGATAGAGCCGGAGATAAAGAGCATAGTGGCCGACAGCACCATCACCGTGCCCTACCAGGGCGAGCGTGAGCTGCGCGTATTGGTGCTCCCCAAGGATGCCTCGGCTGGCAAGACACTTCATATCAAGACCTCGTCGGCCATGATTGCCTCGGTAAGCGCTGCCGACGTTATGATAGGACAGGACGGAGCAGCCACGCTGACACTGGGCGGCGAGCTGCCCGGCGGTGCTGTGGTTGGCTTCAGCGTCGACGGCAGCGACGTCACAGCAACATCGAAGGTGAAGGTGGTGATACTCTCCAAACTTATTCATACACTTCTTTAGGGAAGACAACGTGTAGTTCCTGCCGCTTTTGACTTCTATCGGACGGATATTGTGGCGACTGGCCACTTTGTCCTTTTGAAGCAAGAAGTCTATTTCCATTCGTTCCTCTGCTGCAGCTGACGACTTGCTGTAGAAAAAGAGCTTGTTACCGCTGGCTGTCAGCATCTGGGCCACGATATTCTCAATGAGCATCCCCTCGAGTAGTGCCACCTCTCCGTTTCTTTTCTCTTTCCAATCAAGGAGTTGCTGATATATTTTACGCTTCAAAATGATGTCATCCGCACCTTTCCGAGATTTCTGACCTTCTATGTCTTACACCTTTTTGAGATTTTACACGATGCAGATTTACACCTCTTTGAGATTTTCTACAAGAGTTTTGACGAAAAAGTATAAGATTTTTGACTATTTTAAGTCAAGCCAAAGAAGCTGAAAAACGGTTGCCACAAAAAAGCAGTTGTCAATTCTTGAACACTTTCACCCCATAAGTCGTTTCCTCCTTTATTTTCCTATTTAATAGAACCTGCCTCTTTCAAATCGTAGTATACCTGTTTCATTGCATATCCTTTCACGATGTTTCTCACATATTAGTATTTCTTTTCTGCGTTTAAAGGCGACCAAAATACAGTTACACGCCAAATCTTTTTCCACTTTTTTGCAAACCTCCAAGAGAGATCTGCCCAAAACCTATAAATGGAATAGCCGATATTTGCGTTTTTTTTGGTTTAAAGGGAAAAAACTGTAAAAAAAGGACTGTCGTTAGAGATTTTTTTGTATTTTTGCACGGAAAAGAAGAACTACAAGAAACTAAAGCAATATGAAGATCGGACTATTCATTCCCTGCTACGTCGACGCCCTCTATCCTGAGGTGGGCGTGGCGACATTTAATTTGCTGAAGAGCCTTGGTCTCGAAGTCTATTATCCCGAAGAGCAGACGTGCTGCGGCCAGCCCATGGGCAACGCCGGCTTCGAGGTGAAAGCCATACCTTTGGCGCATAAGTTCGACCAGCTGTTCCGCAACTTCGACTACGTCGTGGCCCCTTCTGCCAGTTGTGCCGCCTACGTGAGCTGCTTCCACCCCACCATGCTGAAAGGCCACAAGTGCGAGGCCGCCGGCAAGACGGTGGACCTGGTGGAGTTTCTGCACGACGTGATGAAGGTGACGTCGCTGCCAGCACGGTTCCCCCACAAGGTGAGTGTGCACAACTCTTGCCACGGTGTGCGCGAGCTGGGCCTGTCGTCGCCGTCGGAGCGCAACGTGCCAAGATACAACAAGGTGGTGGACCTGTTGCGGCTGGTGGACGGTATAGAGGTGGTAGAGCCTGAGCGCCCCGACGAGTGCTGCGGCTTCGGTGGCATGTTTGCCATAGAGGAGCAGGCCGTAAGCCGCCGCATGGGCTTCGACAAGGTGAAGCGCCACATAGCCACCGGCGCAGAGTACGTCACAGGCCCCGACTCCTCATGTCTGATGCACATGCAGGGCATTGCCGAGAAAGAGCATCTGCCCATACGTTTTATACACATTGCACAAATACTGACCTCGAAATAGCGCCATGAACTATGGACTATGGACAATGAACTATGAACTATGAACTATGAACTATGAACTATGAACTATGAACTATGAGTACACTACATGCAAAAGCGGCTGAGGTCTATCTGCTGAAGCCGGAGGTGGTGGAACGCCACGACAAGACATTCTTTGGTGTTCGCGAGAAGCGCGACCGCATGGCAAAGGCGCTGCCCGAGTGGGAAGACCTGCGCGAGATGGCGAGCCAGATAAAGAAACACACAGTGACCCATCTGGCCGACTACCTGGAGCAGTTTGAGCAGGCTGCCACGAGAAACGGTGTGCACGTACACTGGGCAAAGGATGCCTCAGAGTACAACCAGATAGTCTACGACATACTGCAGAGCCATGGCGTGAAGAAGGTGGTAAAGAGCAAGAGCATGCTCACCGAGGAGTGCCATCTGAACCAGCACCTGGAGAGGAAAGGCATCGACGTGGTGGAGACCGACCTTGGCGAGCGCATACTCCAGATGATGAAGCTGGCCCCGAGCCATATCGTCATGCCTGCACTGCACGTGCACCGCGAGGACATTGGCAACACCTTCCGCCGCCTTATACCCAACTTCGACGAGATAGCCAAGAGCTATAGCGGCGGTATGCCTGCCGACAATAACGACCCCACCTTTCTCACATACGTGGCCCGCATGCACCTGCGCCAGCAGTTCATGGAGGCCGGCTGCGGCATGACCGGTGCCAATTTCGGCATCGCCGAGACGGGCGACGTGGTGGTGTGCACCAACGAGGGCAACGCCGACATGTCGACATCGATACCAAAGCTGCACATAGTGTCGATGGGCATAGAGAAACTCATACCCAACTATAAGGCAATGGGGGTGTTCCAGCGCCTTCTGGCCCGCTGTGGCACAGGCCAGGAGACGACGGTCTACACCAGCCACTTCCGCGGCCCACGTCCGGGCGGCGAGATGCACATAGTGCTCGTGGACAACGGCCGAAGCAACATTCTCGGCAACCAGGAGCACTGGCAGACGCTGAAGTGCATGCGCTGTGGAGCCTGCATGAACACCTGTCCCGTCTACCGCCGCTCGGCGGGCTACAGCTACACCTACTTCATCCCCGGCCCCATAGGCATCAACCTCGGTATGCTTCGCGACCCGCTGAGGTACAGCGACAACGTGTCGGCCTGCTCACTGTGCTGCTCGTGCGACAATGTGTGCCCGGTGAAGGTGGACCTCTCCACCCAGGTGTACCGCTGGCGACAGCAGCTCGACGCTTTCGGGAAGGCCGACACCTTGAAGAAAGCCATGTCCACAGGCATGGCCTTCCTCTTCGGACTGCCTGCCGTCTACAAGGCCGCGCTGTGGATGTCACCCGCAGTGAACTGGCTGCCCGACGCGCTGACAAACAACTCGCTGAACCCCTGGGCCTACGGCCACCGCATGATGCGTTTCCCCAAACGCTCCTTCCACGAGATATGGTCCAAAGAACTGAAATACAAATAGAGAGTTATGAGTAACACAAGAGAGAGCGTCTTGTCGGCGCTGCGCCGCAACGTGCGCGAGAAGTACGACATGCCCGACTTTGGCCAGCTGAAGCCAATAACGTTTGCCGACCCAGTGGCCGAGTACATCAAGAAGACCACTACCACAGCCGGTGCTAAGCTGCTCGAGATGCAGCCGGGTGACGACATAAACCTGAAAGTGCGCGAGGCCTATCCCGATGCCGCCTCAGTGGCCAGCAACATTGCGGGCGTCAGCGCCAGCGTGAACCCCGACACAGCCACGGTGGAGGAGCTGGAGAAGGTCGACGTGGGAGTGATAGAAGGGAAAATAGGCGTGGCGGAGAATGCTTGCGTCTGGGTGCCACAGCAGATGAAGGAGAAAGCAGTGTGCTTTGCCTCGCAGCGCCTGGTGGTAGTATTGCGCCGCAGCGCCATAGTCAACAACATGCACGAGGCATACGACCGCATAGCCTCGTCGACCGAATATTTCCAGCAGTACAAGTTTGGCACCTTCATCAGCGGGCCCAGCAAGACAGCCGACATCGAGTCGGCACTGGTTTATGGTGCACAGGCGGCAAGGGCACTGACGGTTGTGCTCGTAAACAACTGATTTCTTTGGCATAATAGTGAAAAAAGATGCATAAATATTTTGCCGAAAGAGAAAAATACACTACCTTTGCATTAGAAAACGACATCCAACCTATTACTTACCTTAAATTTAACTACTAACAGAAAACGCAATGAAAAATGCACTCCGTGATGGAGCGCATTTTTCGTTTCTATGTGTTATTACAAATAGGTTTCTCTTACCTCAAAGCGTTGCGCTGTCAGTTAGTTGCGGAACACCAGCCCGTCGCCGAACGAGTCGACTATGATAGGCTTGTCGTGTGACACCTCGTCAGCCAGCAGGCGTCGTGACAGTTCGTTGAGCAAGTGCTGCTGTATGGCCCTCTTCACCGGACGTGCGCCGAAGTCGGGATCATAGCCAGCCTCTGCCAGCCATTGCACTGCGTGGTCGGTGACCTCCAGACGGAATCCCTGGGGCTCCAGCATCTTCTGTACGCGGTTCAGCTGCAGGCGCACCACCTGGGCTATCTCTTGTTGCGACAGCTGCTGGAAGGTGATGATCTCGTCGATACGGTTCAGGAACTCCGGGCGCATGGTCATGCGCAGCTGCTCTTGCGAGGCGTTGCTCGTCATTATTATTATGGTGTTCTTGAAGTCGGCAGTGCGGCCCTTGTTGTCGGTCAGGCGTCCGTCATCGAGCACCTGCAGCAGCGTGTTGAACACATCTGGGTGGGCCTTCTCTATCTCGTCGAAGAGCACCACGCTGTACGGTTTGCGCCGCACGGCCTCGGTCAGCTGTCCGCCCTCGTCGTACCCCACATATCCCGGAGGTGCGCCAACGAGTCGGCTGACGGTGTGCTTCTCCTGGTACTCGCTCATGTCTATTCGCGTCATCATCGTCTCGTCGTTGAACAGATATTCGGCCAGTGCCTTTGCCAGCTCGGTCTTGCCTACGCCTGTCGTTCCCATGAAGATAAACGAGGCAATAGGCCGTTTCGGGTCTTGCAGGCCTGCGCGGCTGCGGCGCACTGCATCGCTGACGGCCCTGATGGCCTCGTCCTGACCTATGACGCGCTTGTGCAGCTCGTCCTCCAGATGCAGCAGCTTCTCGCGCTCGCTCTGCAGCATACGGCTCACGGGTATTCCTGTCCACCGGCTGACCACCTCTGCAATGTCGTCGGCAGTGACGGCACCCTCAAGGCCTCCGCGCGGCGATGCCTTCAGCTGGGCCTGAAGGTCGTTGAGGGCCTTCTCCTTCTGCTGCAGCAGACCGTAGCGTATCTCGGCCACGCGCCCGTAGTTGCCCTCGCGCTCAGCACGGTCGGCTTCGAAGCGCAGCTGCTCCATCTCCTCTTTCACCTGCTGGAACTTGTCCGACAGTCCTTTCTCGCTTTCCCATTTTGCACGCATCTGTGTCTCCTGCTCTCGCAGCTCGGCTATCTGCTTGTCCATCTGCAGGAGCTTGTCTCCAGCGGGTGAACCGCTTGACGCCGTCGTCTCGCGGCGTATGCTCTCGCGCTCTATCTCGAGCTGGGTGCGTCGGCGGGTTATCTCGTCGAGTTCCTCTGGCACGCTGTCATACTCCATGCGCAGCTTGGCAGCGGCCTCGTCCATCAGGTCAATAGCCTTGTCGGGCAGGAAGCGATCAGTGATGTAACGCTCGGAGAGCTGTACGGCGGCTATACAGGCGTCGTCCTGTATACGCACCTTGTGGTGGTTCTCGTAGCGCTCTTTCAGGCCTCTCAGTATGGATATGGCCGAGAGCTCGTCGGGTTCGTCGACCATCACTGTCTGGAAGCGCCTTTCCAGCGCCTTGTCCTTCTCGAAATATTTCTGGTATTCGTTGAGCGTCGTCGCACCTATGGAGCGCAGCTCGCCACGTGCCAGCGCCGGCTTCAGTATGTTGGCGGCGTCCATGGCGCCCTCGCTCTTTCCGGCACCGACGAGCGTGTGTATCTCGTCGATGAAGAGTATTATGCGGCCGTCGCTGCCCGTCACCTCGTTGATGACGCTCTTCAGACGCTCTTCGAACTCGCCTTTGTACTTGGCGCCGGCTATCAGCGCGCCCATGTCGAGTGAGTAGAGCTGCTTGTCCTTCAGGTTCTCGGGCACGTCGCCGCGCATGATACGCTGGGCCAGCCCCTCTACGATGGCAGTCTTACCCGTGCCCGGCTCACCGATAAGTATGGGGTTGTTCTTTGTGCGGCGCGAGAGTATCTGCAGCACGCGCCTTATCTCGTCGTCGCGGCCTATCACCGGGTCGAGCTTCCCCTGTCGGGCCAGGTCGACAAGGTTCTTGGCATATTTCTCCAGCGACTGGTAGTTGTCGTCGGCGCTCTGGCTCTGCACCTTCTGCCCCTGGCGCAGTTCGAGTATTGCCTGCCGCATGTCCTTTTCCGTGGCACCGGCATCTTTCAGTATGCGGCTGACGGTCGAGTTCACCGTGAGCAGTGCCAGCAGCACCGGCTCACACGACACATATTCGTCGCCCATATCGTGAGAAATGTCTTCGGCTTTCTGTAGCACCTTCTGTGCGTCGCTGCTCAGATAAGGGTTGCCGCCCTGCACGCGGGCCAGGTGTTGCAGCTCCTGCTGGCAGAGCATGTCTACCTGCTGAGGGTTGATGCCCAACTTCTGGAAGATGAACGTCACCACGTCCTGGGCCTTCGTGAGCAGGCCCTCCATCAGGTGGACAGGCTCTATGGACTGCTGTCCGTTCTGCTGCGCTATGTTGACGGCTTGCTGCACCGCCTCCTGCGCTTTGATAGTGAATTTGTCGAGTGTCATGATTTTGTCTCCTTTCTTTATAGTTTTAATTGTTCTGCTTCTGACAGTCTCCTCTCAAATGCTGTGCCGTTCGCCTTTTATATGCCATCTTGTCACGTCGTTGTGACTATTTGTCCGCAAAAGATGCTGGGCGTAGCACAAAAGATGTTAAAGATTTGTTGAGGCGAAGAAAAAGTATTACCTTTGCGGCTCTTTACAAAAAAACTTTATTAACCAGAAAAATCAGTTTTACAACAATGAACGAGAACGAACAGAAGCAGCAAGGTCTGCAGATAGAGCTTACGCCCGACAAGGCTCAGGGCGAGTACGCAAACTTCGCCATCATTACCCACTCCTCTTCGGAGTTCATCGTCGATTTCGCCCGCATGCTCCCCGGTCTTCAGAAGGCCCAGGTGCGCAGCCGCGTCATCCTTGCCCCTGAGCACGCCAAGCGTCTGCTGGGTGCCCTTCAGGAGAACATCATGCGCTACGAGCGCCAGTTTGGCCAGATCAAGCTGCCCGAGGCACAGCAGCAGGGACCGCGCACCATCGCTCCCTTCGGCACTGGTAAGGGCGAGGCATAACCTTCCCGTTTAAGTAGTTAGAGGTAGTCAGTAGCCGACAGACTGGAGTCTTCGCTACACCTTAACAACTATAAATCCCCGAATCGCTTGGCGGTTCGGGGATTTTCTCTTCCATCCAGTATAGAGGCGGCCCAGTGCCAGCCCTATGTCCCGCAGGTCCAATACCGAGGGCGATGTGTTTACGCGGTAAACATACGCCGTAACCGGCGTTCGGGCTGTCACGGCGCCAGTCCCTACACCGACAGAGAATGTCAAAAAAGCATTGATATAAAAAAAACGGCGCAACGTGACCACTGTCGGTCAGGCTGCACTGTTTTTCGTCAGGGTGTACTGCTCTTCCAGTAATTACTTTCCGTGGTGCTCGTCGGAAACGGTCAGTTTCTTGCGACCTTTAGCACGACGTGAAGCAAGTACACGGCGGCCATTCTTTGTGGCCATGCGCTCGCGGAAACCATGCTTGTTCACGCGGCGGCGGTTGTGCGGCTGAAATGTTCTTTTCATTGTTCTATTTCTTGTTTTTGCCCTCTTGGGTAGAGGGTTGGGGGTCGTGCCGACCACCCGTTGTTATTATTATTGTTATTTGTTTCTTAAGCGAAAAAAACGGTCTGTTCAGACCACTCTTCCCCTAACTTAGGGTCTAACGGGCTGCAAAATTACACAAATCTTTTTAATTACGCAAGTTTCAAGTGAAATTTTTCACTTTTCACTTTCCACTTTTCACTTTTTTTCGTACCTTTGCACCGAATTTCCAATTATTACATCTATTTTTATATGATTAATTCACAAGACATTAAAAAAGGAACCGCCATCCGCATGGACGGCGCCATTTGGGTTTGCATCGATTTCCAGCACCGCAAACCGGGTAAGGGTAACACCATCATGATCATCAAGCTGAAGAATGTCAGTGACGGCCGTGTGCTGGAGCGTCGCTTCAACATCGGTGAGAAACTGGAGGACGTCGTCATCGAGCGCCGCCCCTACCAGTACCTCTACGAGGACCAGTCGGGCCGCATCTTCATGAACCAGGAGACCTTCGAGCAGATTCCCATCGACAATGAGCTTGTCATCGGCCATGAGTTTATGAAGGAGAGCGACATCGTGGAAGTGGTCAGCGACACTACCGACGGCACCGTGCTCTATGCTGAGATGCCCGCCAAGACCATCCTCCGCGTGACCCACTCCGAGCCGGGCGTGAAAGGCGACACCGCCACCAACACGCTGAAGCCCGCAATACTGGAGACTGGTGTAGAGGTGCGCGTGCCCCTGTTCATCAACGAGGGCGACCTCATACAGATAGACACCCGCGACGGCAGCTATCTGGCTCGTGCCAAGGAGTAACAATCACATTGTTCCGAACAATAATTCCGAATCCGCTTGCGGGTTCGGTTTTTTTTGGTCATGATAATATCGAGGTGACTTCTTCTATTGTCATGTCTGCGCCGTGTGCAATCTGCTCTATCGTCAGTCCCATCTGGCTAAGCCTAAGCACTGTCTCGGTTTTTTCTTTATGTTGGCCTTCCGCCATGCCCTCGACGAGGCCTTTTGCCCTGCCCCGCTCGAAGCCTTTGTTGCTGGCAGTACGGAAGGCACCGTCCATGTCGTAGTAGTTCTTCTCGCTCTCCCAGTACTTGGCATATTCCTCCTTCGACAGATTAGCCACCTCGGCCACGTCGAAGAATTTCTTGAAGACACGTTCCTGTAAGGCTTTAGGCCGTTCCAACAACTGTGGCAGATGCTTCAGAGCATAAAGCCACTTGTCGAAGAGCGTATCCAGCTCGTCCTCGGTCTTCGTGAACTTCGGCATCTCCAAGTAGATATAGGTAAGCTTGTTGTAAAAGACTGTTTTTTTCTCAACGTCCATCAGCTGTACCTCATGGTGGAAGTATTCCTCGTCGTCCTTGTCCTCGTCGAACACGAAGTCAAGGATGCCAATGGTGTAGACAGCCTTCAAACCAAAACGCCAACGGCCTTTCTCCCCCTGCTGCCGGATGGGGAATGACGAATAATAGATGCTTCGGTCCTTGAAATACTGCTGGTCGGCCTTCTGCATCTCGATGATGATTTTCTCACCCCGCTCGTTCTCGCAATACACATCGAACACTGAGCGGCGATCGTCTTTCGTGTCGCCGAGCTGCTCGGTAGGCAGCAGTGTCAGGTTTTTGATGACCTCCTTGCCGCGCAGCAGGGCGTTGACAAGTGCCAAAGTGAACTCCTTGTTCGGCTCGGTGCCAAAGAGGTATTTGAACCCGTAGTCGGTATAGGGATTAATATACCTGCCTTCTCTCTCTTCCATAAGAATTGCCTTTTCGCCGACAAAATTAAGGAAAAAAAATGAATCAACCAATAGTTTTTCAGGAAAACTTTGGTGGTGTTGCCGATTTGTGCTAACTTTGTAGGCGAAATTTTGAAACGTTTATGAAATATTCTATTATCGTTCCCGTCTACAACCGCCCTGACGAGGTCGACGAATTGCTTGAGAGCCTTTGTCTGCAGACGGAGAAAGACTTTGAGGTGATTATTGTAGAGGACGGGTCGGCAAAGCCCTGCAAGGATGTCTGCGACAAGTATTCCGGCAAGCTTGACATACATTATTATTACAAGGACAACAGCGGTCCCGGGCAGAGCCGCAACTATGGCGCTGAGCGTGCCCGGGGCGAATGGCTCATAGTGCTCGACAGCGACGTGGTGCTGCCAAGCGGCTATCTCGCTGCAGTCAGCGGACAGGTGGGAAGTGGAAAGCCTGCCGACGCTTGCCCCTTCAGTGCCTGGGGCGGCCCCGACGCTGCCCACCCGTCGTTCACCGCGGTGCAGAAGGCCATCAGCTACTCCATGACCTCGTTTTTCACCACCGGCGGCATACGCGGTGGAAAAGGGAAGAAGCTCGACAAGTTCTTCCCGCGCTCGTTCAACATGGGCATACGTCGTGAGGTGTACCGTGAGCTGGGCGGCTTTTCCAAGATGCGTTTTGGCGAGGACATAGACTTCTCGTACCGCATAGTAGAGGCCGGCTACAAGACAGCCCTGCTGCCCGACGCGTGGGTGTGGCACAAGCGGCGCACCGATTTCCGCAAGTTCTTCAGACAGGTATACAACAGTGGCATTGCGCGTATCAACCTCACCAAGCGCCACCCGGGAACATTAAAGCTGGTGCACCTGTTGCCCACCGTGTTCACAGTAGGCGTCATAGCACTGGTGCTCATATCTGCCGCAGGACGCCTGCTGATGTACTATGTAGACAACGACCGTTTCCGCTGGCTCTGCCTGGCGCCATGGCTCCCTATATTATTATATAGTGGTGTAATACTCATCGACTCGGCCATACGCAACAAGAGCCTTAAGGTGGGACTGCTCTCGGTGCCTGCCGCCTTCGTACAGCTCATGGGCTACGGTCTCGGATTCATTGAGGCGTGGTGGAAGCGATGCGTGCTGAAGCAAGACGAGTTCCAGGCTTTTGAAAAGACCTTCTACAAATGAGTGAAAGACTGACCATCGCCAACTGGTCGCCCGACGACCAGCCACGAGAGAAGCTGCGCGACAAAGGACCACAGACACTGAGCAATGCTGAGCTGCTGGCCATACTAGTAGGGTCTGGCTATCCTGGTGTGAGCGCCGTGGAGCTGATGCAGCAAATACTGAGCGATTGCAACAACAACTTGAACACCCTGGGCAAGATGTCCATCCGTGAGTTGATGGCATACAAAGGCGTGGGCGAGGCCAAGGCCATCACCATCCTTGCAGCCTGCGAGCTGGGCAAGCGCCGCCAGCTGGAGAAAGCCGAGGAACGGCCGGAGCTGACCACCGCAACACGCGTCTACAACCACATGCACCCCGTGATGCAGGACTTGGACGTGGAGGAGTTCTGGGCACTGTACCTTAACCAGAACTACCGGCTGATAAAAAAGACGCCCATTGCCCACGGAGGCATCTCTGAGGTGGCTGTCGACGTGCGCATCATCATGCGCGAGGCCGTGCTGTGCAATGCCACCATACTCGTGGTGTGCCACAACCACCCCTCGGGGAGCATAGTGCCCAGCAGACCCGACCAGATGATAACCGAAAGCATACGCAGAGCCTGTGAGGTGATGAGGATAAAGTTCATGGACCACATCATAGTGGCCGACGGACAGTATTACTCGTTTCACGAACAGGGTAAGATTTAAAAACACCATTAACATGCTTAAAGATATAGTTTCGAACCAGCAGCTTGAACAGCTGCAACAGTTGATAAAAGAGAGTGACACCATAGTCTGTGTGTGCCACCAAAACCCTGACGGCGACGCCCTCGGCTCTATGCTGGCCATGGCCGACTTGCTGCGCACCGCCTTTGGCAAGACGCCGGAAGTATTTGTGCCCGACCAGTACCCCGACTATCTGCAGTGGCTGCCCAACAGCGAGAAAATCATCAGGTACGACAAACATGTGGAGGGCTGCAACTGGACACTGGCCCACTGCGACCTTGTCTTCTGTCTCGACTTCAACACGCCGCAGCGCACCGCCGACATGCAACAGGCACTGTGTGCCTCGCCTGCGAGAAAAGTGCTCATAGACCACCACCTGAACCCCGATGTAGACACTGTGCTGACAATATCGCAGCCCAGCGCGTCGTCAACATGCGAGCTGGTGTTCCGCCTGGCTTGGCAGATGGGTGTGTTCGAACAGCTGGGCAAGCACTTCGCCGTGCCCGTCTACTGCGGAATGATGACCGACACCGGGGCTTTCACTTACAACTCCAGCTCGCCCGACGTGTATTTCATCATATCGCAGCTACTCACCAAGCATATCAACAAAGACAAGATTTACCGCAACGTCTATCACAACTTCTCCGAGAACAGGCTCCGCCTCACGGGCTTTGTCATGCTCGAGCGGCTTGTGGTCGACGAAGAGCGCCACGCGTCTTATTTCACTCTCACACGACAAGACCTGAACCGTTTCCATTTCATCAAGGGCGACGCGGAGGGGCTGGTGAACATGCCGCTGCAGATAAAAGGCCACAAGCTGAGCATATCGCTGCGCGAGGACACAGAGAAGGACAACCTCGTATGGGTGAGTCTGAGAAGCGTGGACCAGTTCCCCTGCAACGAGATGGCGGCACAGTTCTTCAATGGCGGCGGCCACCTGAACGCATCGGGCGGCAGGCTGCAGTGCTCTATGGACGAGGCGGTAGAGACCACGAAGAGGGCGCTGGAAGCTTTCGACAGCCTGCTCAGATAGGCGCACAGGTGCAAACAAATGGAGTTAAAGGGAGTTAAAGGGGCTGCTTTATGCCTCTTAACTCCCTTAAATTGTGTACCTTTGCCCAGAATTTGAAACATTACAGACATGAGAAGATTCATATTAGCTTTTCTTTCACTGGTGTGCCTCGCGTCGTTCGTGGCTTGCAACGACTACGAGACCTACGGCGAGAAAAAGGACAAGGAACGTGCCGCCATAAGGCGGTTCATAGCCGACTCGGCCATCGTCGTCATCGACGAGGCGCAGTTCCACGCACAGGGCAACAGCACCGATGTGTCGAAAAAAGAGTTCGTCTATCTCAACAACAGCGGAGTGTATATGCAGATTGTGAGCAAAGGCTGCGGCACACCGCTGCAGGACGGCGAGAACGCCACCCTGCTGGTGCGCTTCGTAGAGATAGGCATCATGGACTCCACCGCCCTGTACAACGACACGTCGCCCTACGACCCCGACTATATGACCATACAGCGCAGCGGCAGCAGCTTCTCCGGCACGTTCACAAAAGGCACGTGGTACAGCGCATACGGTGGCGGCACGCGGACAGCATCGGTGCCCGAAGGGCTGCTGGCACCATTCACCTACATCAATGTGGGCCGTCCGCGCAGCGCCGAAGACCGCATAGCAAAGGTGCGGCTCATAGTGCCCCACTCGAAGGGACACTATTATGCCACCCAGTATGTATACCCCTATTATTATGAAATATCTTTCCAAAGGCAAATAGACTTATGACACTTATCAAATCGATTTCCGGCATACGCGGAACAATAGGCGGTCGCACAGGCGACACGCTCAATCCACTGGACATAGTAAAGTTCACTACGGCATACGCCACATTCATCCGAAAGGAAAAGTGCAGAAAGGAGTTGAAAATCGTGGTGGGCCGCGACGGCCGCATCTCAGGCCCCATGGTGCGCGACGTTGTCTGCGGCACACTCGTGGGAATGGGCTGCGAGGTTATCGACATAGGCCTGGCAACCACACCCACCACCGAGCTGGCCGTGCGGTGGCACGAGGCCGACGGCGGCATCATCATCACCGCCAGCCACAACCCCACACAGTGGAACGCGCTGAAGCTGCTTAACAGCGAGGGCGAGTTTCTCACTGCCGCCGACGGGGCAGAGGTGCTGCGCATAGCAGAGGCCGAGGATTTCGACTACGCCCCTGTGGAGCAGCTGGGACGCGTGGTCTGCGACGACACCATGAACCAGCGTCACGTGCAGTCGGTGCTCGACCTGCGCATGGTGGACACCGAGGCCATACGCCGGCGCAAGTTCCGTGTCTGTGCAGACACCATAAACAGCGTGGGAGGCATCATACTGCCAGAGCTGTTCCGCGCGCTGGGAGTAGACTTCGAGATACTCAACGGCGAGTGCACCGGGCAGTTCGCTCACAACCCCGAGCCACTGGAGAAAAACCTCCAGGGCATCATGGACAAGATGCGCCAGGGTGGCTTCGACCTCGGCATCGTCGTAGACCCCGATGTGGACAGGCTCGCTTTCATCTGCGAGGACGGCCGTATGTTTGGCGAAGAGTACACCCTCGTCAGCGTGGCCGACTATGTGCTCTCCGGCTCTGCTGCGGATGCCAAGCCCACCACCGTGTCCAACCTCTCTTCCACCCGCGCCCTGCGCGACGTCACCGAGAAGCATGGCGGCCACTATACGGCAGCTGCCGTTGGCGAGGTCAACGTCACCACGAAGATGAAAGAGGTGGGTGCCGTGATAGGCGGTGAGGGCAATGGCGGAGTCATCTATCCCGAGAGCCACTACGGCCGCGACGCACTGGTGGGCATAGGGCTGTTCCTGAGCAGCCTGGCACAGAAGGGGCTCACGACAAGCGAGCTGAGAAAGACGTTCCCCGACTACCAGATAGCCAAAAACCGCATTGACCTGACTCCGGAGACCGACGTCGACGCCATCTTGGTGAAGGTGAAGGAGATGTTTGCCAAGGATGCCGAGGCACAGGTCAACGACATCGACGGCGTGAAGATCGACTTCCCCACAAAATGGGTGCACCTGCGCAAGTCGAACACCGAGCCCATCATCCGCGTCTACAGCGAGGCACAGACCATGGAAGAGGCCGACGAGCTGGGCAAGCAGCTCATGCAAGTGGTCTACGACATGCAGTAACGACTTTTTTTCCAATTGGGAAAGATACTGACAATAATCCCTGAGTCGCCAGAGACTCGGGGATTTTTTGTGTTACTAAGCAGACGAACACAGCTATCGGAAACGAACCACGGTTTTTACGATTCTCACGAATAACTGTGCGTCGAAATTCGCACAATTCGCTAAAGTCGTGGGTAGAAAAGATGACGTTTATTCTGAGTTAGAAACTATCTAACTCCCAGTTAGAAACTATCTAACCCCGAGTTAGAAACTATCTAACTGCCCAAAAGTCAGATTTTGTCCAAGTCCGTCGTTAGCTGAAAACATGCGACCAGCGGTAGGAATCGGTGTTCAATTTCCGCTACATTTTTTATATCACAAATTAGAGAATTATAGAATTTGCTACGTGTAACATAGAAGAAAAATCGTAATTGCTTTGGCAGTTTCGATTATTGTTTGTACCTTTGCACCCAAGTTCGTGAGAAGGACTCGCGGATTATTGCTCAATTCCCGTTCGAACTAGCACCTCGATAATGAGAAAGAAGAGCATTTTACAATCCATTGAAGTATGCGCCATTGTGCGCAGGCTTCAACATACGGATTGTAAGGTAGTGCTAGACCTGAACGGGAGTATGCGTGAGGTCTGCGCTTCTTTATTATAATAAGGTTCTTGCCAAAGCAAGCGACATATAGTTGAGTTAGTACAGACTTCCAGTGTAGGGGCAGGCCCCGTGCCAGCCCGATGGGGTAAGGAAACATTTTTTATTGTACAACTAACTTTATAAAATTATGTTTAAAAATTTATTTACTAAATTAATGCTCCTGCTGGCGATAATGCTGATGGGGGTTAGTACAGCATGGGCCGAGGACGAGACGATTGCCTCTGCAACGTTCGACGGGAAGAATGGGACTTACACTGAAGAATGGAGTACCACTGGTACCGGAAAGGGGCGTACAGACTGCATCATCATTGGCAAGGATGAGAACATCACCTCACCAAGCTTTGACTTGTCAAATTACTCTAGCGTAACCATTTCTGTCAAAGCTCGACGTTATGGCACATTAACAGACAGTAAAGCTACCATAGATGCCTCCATTGCTGGTTCATCAGTAGGCACTACCGATGCGAAGGGGACATCTGCAACAACTGCTTTAACAGACATTACTTTTACCCCGACAGCTGCGATGACAGCAGCAACAATTGTTTTTACTTGTACTAATGCCACTTCTGCAGGAAGCACTCATGGAGCCGGCATCAATTCGATTGTGATAAAAGGAACGAAAAAAGCCAACCCCACCGTTTCCTCCATCACTCTCAGTACTACGAGCCTTGACTTTGGCAAGGTGAACTTCGGTGCGACGAAGGCCTTGACTTTCACCGTCACTCCTGCCAACCTGACCAGCGACCTTGCTATTTCTTGCAACAACGACAAGTACGAGGTTTCTCCTACTTCTATAGCCAGCGCTGAAACAACAGAGCAGACCATCACCGTTACCGCCAAGCCGACAGCACTTACAGATGACATGAGCGGAACCATCACTATCAGCGGCGGTGGCCTTACAGCAAACAAGACTGTGACGCTGACCACAACCGTCAAAGACCCCAATGCCAACGATGGCAGTGAGGAAAAGCCTTTCACCGTGGCTGAGGCTATCACTGAAACGCCAGCCAGCGGCACGTCTGAAAATGTATATGTCACGGGCATTGTCTCGGCTTTCTACAACACTGATATTGTAAGCGACGACTCGAATTATCGCTACTACATTTCTGACGATGGCACGACAGCAAACCAACTTCTTGTCTATAAGGGAACTTTGAATGGCTCTACTTTCACCAATGTAGATGACTTGCTTATTGGCGACAAAGTTGTCATCTACGGCGGTTTGACCACCTATAAAGGTGCACCGGAGATAGCCTCTGGGAACAATATTGTTTCTCGCACTCGTAAGGAGGTGTCGTCGATAGCCTTGTCAGGCACTTATACCACGACCTTCGTCGAGGGCAGTGAGTTCAATCATGACGGCGTTGTCGTCACCGCCACCTATAGTGATGAGACTACAGAGGACGTTACAGCAAAAGCAACCTTCTCAGAGCCAGACATGACTGTAACAGGTGAGCAGACGGTAACCGTTACCTACAATGGAAAGACCGCTACTTACACCATTACTATCACGTCTGCCCCCACACATACTGCTACATTCAGTATCAATGGTACGACATCAACGCAGGACTTCAAGGAGGGCGAGGCAATCACATTCCCCAGCGTCACTGCTCCTGAAGGGTACACCTTTATGGGCTGGACGACCTCAGAGATTACTGGCGAGCAGGCTACAGCACCCGAAGTGCTCGTTACAGAGGCCAATATGGGAACGGCTGATGCTGACTACTATGCTGTATTCGCTTTAAGTAATGGAGGAGTTACAGAGACTGCAACATTATCTTTAGCCGCAACAGACGGATATGAGTCTTCTTATACAACCCAAAGTTTTACCGACGATAAGGGGTATACATGGAGCGGTGATGTTGCTGTGTCAAAGCAGGACGGTATGCCTTGTATTCAAATGAAGACTTCATCTGGCGGTTCTGCTCTGACCTCTCCAACTTTCCCTGGAACTATTACCGAAATAAGTATGCTTGCACGTAATGGGTCTGGAAAATATGACAGAACATTTAATTTCAACTCTACTGCGACTGACAACTCTGGTGATTTGGGTACACTCCTTGTTCCTGCAAACCATAAATATGCAAGTGAGTTGAAAGCAACGCTGACGGGGTCTTTCAGTAATTTCTATCTTTGGGTAACAGACAACCTTGGATTCAATTCTATTGCTGTAACATATAGTACAGCTTCTTATTCAAACTATTGCACCAGCGTTTCCACCACTGCCACCATCACCCTGAAAGCAGCTTGCACCGACGGTGAGATGGTCTATGGTACTTATAGCAACAGCAAGGCATTCGTGGTGTCTGAAGATATAGTTGTGTCAGAGATCAGTATTGTTGACGGAAAGTTATATGTCGAAGACTACGAAACTGGCGACGTTGTTCCTGCCAATACCGGTGTGATGGTTTCTGCCATTGAAGGAGGCGACTATACAGTGAATCTCACCTCTGAAACTGGTACATCTGTTCTTGGTGAAGATAACTGCCTGCGTCCTACAGGCAATGGCCTCTCCGCAGCTGACATGGCTACAACAGACACTAACTGCCTGTACTACCGCCTTACAATGCACGACGGCGAGACCATCGGCTTCTGGTGGGGTGCTGCAGATGGCGCTGCCTTCAGCATTGCAGCCAACAAGGCATATATGGCCGTGCCTAAGCCTAAGACGACTGCCCGTCAGGGCTTTGCCTTCGCCGACGAGACTACTGGCATCGAGACCACAATGGCCGGCAGCAAGAAGATGAACGGCGAGGTGTACAACCTGCAGGGCCAGCGCGTCGTGAAGGCTCAGAAGGGCCTCTACATCGTGAATGGCAAGAAAGTGATAATGAAGTAAAACCAACGAAAACATAAGAAAGGAACACAAGATTATGAAAAAGACATATCAAAAGCCAGTAATGGACATAGTAACAGTCACCGTTACGTCGCATCTGCTCGACGCATCGCCCAGTGGCGTGAAAACGGGAGGCAAGACCAATGATGAATACTCAGAGGGCGACGTGACCTACAGCCGTCGAGGATTCAGCATCTGGGACGATGAAGAGTAATGACAACAGACCCACTGCGCTACATTTAGCGACAGTATTGTTTTACATAATGTAATATATAAAGTTAATGATGGCGGCCCCGTGTGCGGTCTGTGAAGATAGCCGCCGCTGTTGAATTGTTATCGCTGGCCGCTGGTGCGTGAGCATCGGCGGCCAGTTTAGATTATTTGAAAGAAAATCTGCATAATTAGGTTTGCATTTTTGGTTTGTTCGCATAAAATGAGTAACTTTGTGGCCAAATTGCCGAAGATACAAGTAATGACTCCACAATATTATCTATATAATCAGGATGTTTTTGAAAGTCTTCCGACACTAAAGTCGGATAGCTTTGACCTATGCATAGTTGACCCGCCATACGGTGCTTCGTCAAAGCACAACTGGGACTATGGAAAGAAAGAGAGGCTGGCTGGCTTTGGCGGGGAGTGGAATCTGGAGAATGAGGCCTGGGACTTGCTGACGCAAAATGAGTCTTTCCTACAGACTTATCAATGGCTGAAAGAACTGAAAAGAGTTGTCAAGTTAGAAGGCTCGATTTGGATTCATTCTACCTACCACAATTCAGGATTTGTCAATGTATGCTGTCAGTTGTTAGGATTGGAGATTATCAACGAAATAGCATGGTTCAAACGAAACTCCTTCCCGAATCTTTCCGGTCGTCGCTTGACTGCAAGTCATGAAACCATACTTTGGGTACACAAGGGCGGTGAGAAAAAGCGAAAATATTACTTCAACTACGAGGCTTCGAAAGCCTACTCATCCTCTTCGGACATGCTAAAAGAGGCTGGCAAGCAGATGAGGACTGTTTGGGATATTCCCAACAACAAGTCGAAA
>Ga0247610_10002508_pt1 | contig 21107 bp, 10 predicted proteins | sample 174DNAGHGhighgp2_FD_193483 | JGI IMG/M metagenome (GOLD analysis project Ga0247610, IMG submission 193483) | Sheep rumen microbial communities from Palmerston North, Manawatu-Wanganui, New Zealand - 1742 DNA GHGhigh gp2 | ecosystem: Host-associated > Mammals > Digestive system > Stomach > Rumen...
CCGTTCGGCCGAATGTGCCGGTGTCGATGCCATCATCCTGCCGCTTAACGGTGGTGCCCAACTCAATGAGGATGCGGTGAAGAGTTCCGCCGGCGCATTACATAAAGTACCTGTGTGCCGCCATTCGAACCTCGTGGAAGTGATTCAATATCTGAAAGATAGTGGTATTGAAGTCGTCGGGGTCACGGAAAAAGCGAAACATGCCCACTATCACAAAGACTTCACGCAGCCGGTCTGTCTCATTATGGGAAATGAATATGAAGGCATTGCCTGGGACTATCTACGTCATTGCGACGACACGGTCAATATCCCGATGGTGGGAACTATCCGCTCGCTGAATGTCTCCGTTGCCACGGGCATCACCCTTTTCGAAGTGGTCAAACAACGTAACCCTGTGAAAGAATGAAAATTGGTGTACTTTCCGACTCTCACGGATACCTTCATCCCGATGCCTACGACTTTTTCAAAGACTGCGACGAAATATGGCATGCCGGGGACATCATGGACGACTTCATCCTTGACGAATTGCGTGCTATCGTTCCGACAGTCAGGGCAGTCTATGGCAATTGCGATGATTGGGATATTCGCCGTGAAATCAACGAGTATGAGGTGTTTACTTGTGAAAAGCACAAGGTGGCCTTGATGCACATCGTGGGGTCGCCGGGGCATTACCAGCCCAAGGCACTGCAAATTATCCGTGATGAGAAGCCGACCATCTTTGTTGCCGGCCACTCCCATATCCTGAAAATCATGTTCGACAAATATCATAATCTTCTTTTCATCAACCCTGGCGCTGCCGGCAGGTACGGCATCCACACGCGGCTCACGATGCTGCGGTTTGAAATAGCGGGTGAGGAGATTAAGAACATGGAGATTTATGACATTCCTAAGCAACCAGCTGTGAAATAATGTGCAACGAACGGATTATCACAGTGTTGGGGCCAACAGCCACAGGCAAGACCGGCGTGGCGGTGCGCATTGCAGCCGAACTTGGCGGGGAAATCGTGAGTGCTGACTCACGACAGGTGTTTCGCCGCATGGATATCGGTTCCGGGAAAGATCTTTCCGAGTATCAATATCATGGCATTCCGGTTCCTTATCATCTTATTGACATTGAGGAGCCTGGGGTGGAGTACAACGTTTTTCGTTACCAACAGGCTGCTTACGATTCCATGAAAGGGATACGCAGCCGGGGGCGAAAGGTTGTGCTGTGCGGGGGGAGCGGCATGTACGTGGAATCGGTGTTGCGTGGCTATCGGCTCTTCCCGGTTCCGGAAAACGGGCCGTTACGACATGTTTTGGAAACCCGTACCGATGAAGAGCTTGTCGCAATGCTCGCTGCCTACAAATCGCTGCATAACGACACGGACACCTCCGAGCGCCCGCGGCTCATCCGTGCCATCGAAATTGAGGACTACTATGCGCGGCATCCTGAATTGAGCGAACGCGTAAAGCCGCTTGAATCTGCCATCATTGGCCTTTGCGGTGAGCGCAACCATATTCGTGAACGCATCTCACGCCGCCTGCAGGCACGATTGCAGGAAGGTATGGTGGAGGAGGTTCGGCGTCTGCTCGAGGAAGGCATCCCGCCAGAGCGGCTTATACGCTATGGACTGGAGTACAAATTTGTCACACAGTATCTTACCGGCGAATTGCACTATGGAGACATGGTCAGCCTGCTGAATACGGCCATCCATCAGTTTTCGAAGCGTCAGATGACCTGGTTCCGTCGCATGGAACGTATGGGGTTCCGTATTCGCTGGGTGGACGCGAGCCTTCCCGAGGAAGAGAAGTTCCACTTGATATACAAGTATTTGCAAGAAGATGGGATAGACGTACCATCTCATCTTTTATGAGGATGCAAAGATATGACGGTTATCTTGTCGCCTGCCAGCCAATGTCGTTTCTGTAGAACAGGTCCGGATGTGCCATTTTTTCAACGCCTTGGTAGGCGTCCTCCTGAGCTTCCTTGAGGGTCTTGCCTCTCCCCACCACAAACAGCACGCGGCCGCCGTTGGAGTGGAGTTTCCCGTCCTCCTCTTTCACACCCATGCAAAAGACTTGTTGGCTGACAGACGCAGGGTTGTTCAAGGGGATGTTTTTCACGTAACTGCCTGGGTAGCCTTTGGCTGCCAGCACCACCCCCAGGAATGCATCCGGATGGAACTCAGGGGTGACTTTTTTGTTGTCAAGCACGTTTAATATCATTTGGGTGAGGTCGTTTTTGAGTTTGGGCAACACCACTTCTGTTTCCGGATCGCCGAACCGGGCGTTGAATTCAATGACTTTCGGGCCGTCTTTGGTCAGCATCAGTCCTCCATAGAGGACTCCGCAGAAAGGACACCCTTCTGCAATCAGCGCTTTTGCGGTGGGTCTCATGATATGTTCCACTGCCCAGTCGATTTGTGCTTGCGGGATGACGGGGACGGGCGAATAGGCACCCATTCCGCCGGTGTTCGGGCCTCTGTCTCCGTCGTAGGCGCGTTTGTGGTCCTGGGCGATGACGAGGGGCACCACTTGTTCTCCATTCACCAGTGTAAGTAATGAGAACTCGGGACCTTGGAGGAATTCTTCCATGACCACTTTGCCTTTGCCGAAATGGTTGTCGAGGAGCATGTCGCGCAGGGCTTCGTCCGCTTCTTTAGCCGTCATAGCCACAACCACGCCTTTGCCGGCAGCTAATCCGTCGTATTTGATGACAATGGGGGCTCCTTGCTCGTCAAGGTAGCTCTTGGCGCTGTCATAATTGTCGAAAGTTCTGTATTCGGCGGTGGGGATGTGGTATTTTTGCATGAGGTCTTTGGCAAACTCCTTGCTGCTTTCAATTCGGGCGGCGGCAGCTGTGGGGGCGAAAATGCGCAGTCCGGCGGCGGCGAACACCGTGGCGATGTCGTTCGCTAAAGCTGCCTCTGGTCCTACGACGGTGAGGTCAATGCCTTTTTCCAGGGCGAAGTCACGCAGGGCTTCAGTCGCATTCTCGTCTATGTTCACCAATGTCACAGGCGCACCTGTTTGTTCGGTGACAGTGCGCATGCCGGCATTCCCGGGAGCGATGAAAAGTTCCGGCTTCAGGGCCGATTGGGCCATTTTCCAGGCGATGGCGTGTTCGCGGCCACCGCGTCCGATCACTAATATTCTCATTCTTCTTTTGTTAAAGTAAATCCATTATATCTTGTCATCACCTGTTCCACATAGTTGACGGTATGTTTCCCAGGATAATAACCGCATTTTACAACTTCATCCCGATAAAACTCCTTATGGGTTTTCTTTATCAGGTATTCGGCCACTTTTTCCCATTTAGAGGGGTCTTCGCCATATTTTTCACATAAAGCCATAGCATCTAAAATATGGCCGGGCCCTGAATTGTAAGCTCCTGATACAAAATAATATAAGTCGGAACTATCCACCTTGTCGCAAAATATGTTGCAAAGGAAAGAGAGGTATTTTGCGCCGGCCCAGATTTGCTCCTCCACGGTGGATGAGTCGGTGATGCCGTAGCGTTCGCAAGTGACGGGCATCATCTGCATGATACCGTAACTGCCGCCGAATCCAACCAAGTCGGGGATAAAGCGGGATTCCTGGTAGATGATGGACGAAATCAGCCGCCAGTCGAAGCTGTATTTTGCCGCTGCCTTCTTCAGGACCGCATCATATTGGGACGTGCTGTTCTTGCTTTTGCCAAAAGAGTGGGAGATGACGTAAGAGTGGGGTGACAAGTATTTTTCGCACAGCGATTGGTATTTGTTGGTCTCTTTGAAGTCTGAAAGCCATTGGTTGATGGAGTCGTTCAGGGATCTGTTGCGGGAGTCGAGAATCCAGGTGCGTGGAAAGTTGTCGCCCACGCGGGGGCCTATGGTCAGCTGCGTGTAGAACGGCATCAAGGTGACGGCAACGTTGTAGTTGCAGACTGCGTAATCGATGGTTTTGTCTACCAGCATGTCCATCAGGTCTTCGATGGCAAGATCCGGGTTGTGTTGAACTATCCAAGATGAAGGATTTTCCAACATACTGAAATCCAATTTATTGTAGTATTTAGCCGAGGTGTTGACGATATGGGGGACCGAATCATAGGATGAATCTTTCTTTCTCATAATCAACACGGGATAGGTGTAGGCTATCGGTTCGGACACCGAGATGTAATCCGGAATGTAGTTCGCCTTGTCGAAGTCGAAGCAGACAATGTCATAGTTGTTCGACAGGGCTGTGAGGAGCATCTGTTCGGGGTCAGCTTCAATGGTGATGTCCACCGGCCGTTGGAAATCTTTTTCCAGTTGTTTCAGCATATCATACTGAAAACCAATGACGGAGCCTTGGTAAACGAAATAGTCCGCTGCATGATAGAACAGGCAAACGGATAGTGTGTCGTTGCGTTGAGGCTTTTTTTTCTCATACTTGTGGATGTGCAGTTTAGGCATGGCATAGCCATGACCGCGCATGAAGACCACTACGGCTAAGAGAAGAGACGCAATAATTAAGAATAAGTAACTATGGTATTTCCTGTTCAAAATCAGGCGGTTAGTTGGTCTCTACCATCAATATGGATTTTTCTGTGGTTTCGCCTTCGTTCACCTGTACTTGCGCCGTGCCGGTGTACTTCTTGGCGGAGAGGACGTTGCCGGTCTCATCGAACACTGTATCGTACTTCACCGCGTTGACAATCAGCAGGGCTGGGTATCTGAGCGTGTAGGTGAATACACCGAGGGCTGAGGTGCTGACATCCTGCACGCTTGAAATGTCTGGATTCACTGCGAGACCGGAGTTGTATTTGACTGTGTCAAAGGATATAAGCGCGAAAGGCACCGTGGAATCGGCGTCCATGCCGTTGGATGAATAGTAGCAGGTGAGGCGCATGTTGCAGGAGTGGTCTTTCTTGCATTGGCTGAAAAGAACAATCCCGATTGCGGCAACCATTATCGGCAGGAAAATTTTCAACTTTTTCATAATATCTTCTTTCTTATAAAAACGGTTGGCAAAAATATAAAATATTTCGTAACGCACAATCATTTCATTTATTTTCGAGGGCAATATTGTTTTGCCGGCTGTTCATGTGACTGGGAAAAAAACAACAGTGTCTGATTATATTCGATATTTTTATATTTTTGCAGTTCTTTAAAGATAGCAAAGTCGTTGTACATAAAAACTGGCAGATTGAAAAAGAAATACACTTGGACAGCCGTTGTGGTTGTGTTAGCACTCATTATAATCGATCAAGTCATCAAGTTTTGGGTGAAAACGCATATGTCTGTAGGTCAAACTATTCCACTTCTTGGACAATGGTTCAACCTCCATTTTGTGGAGAATGAGGGGATGGCATTCGGCCTCAGTTTTGGCAAGCAAGTCGGCAAATTTCTGCTTTCCCTGGTGCGCATCGTCTTGGTGGTGCTTCTCGGTTGGTATTTCGCCAACCGTGTGAAACGCGACAAGATGGATTGGGTGGTATTGTCCGTCTTCTGCCTTGTCCTGGCCGGTGCGCTGGGTAACATTATAGACAGCATGTTCTACGGTATATTCTTCACCGAGAGTGATTACTTTCAGATTGCGAAGTGGTCACCCGGGCAAGGATATGCACCCTTCTTCTTTGGCAAGGTGGTTGACATGTTCTACCTCAAGCTTTTCCCTATCCCTGAAAAATTCCCGCTGTGGGGCGGATCCTACTTCTTTCCCGCCATTTTCAACTTTGCCGACTCCTGCATTACTGTCGGAATCGCGTTGGCTATCATTTTCAACAAACGGATATTCAGTGATTTGGAAGATAATCAGATAAAAGATGTAGCAAAAGTTGAGGACGAAGCGTCTGAAGAACAGAAAGTGGAGAATTGAAATCCGTCCCAAACGTCAAAAAGCCTAAACAAACAATTCAAACAAATAAACAAACAATGAAAGTATTAACATTCCTGAAAAAGCAACTGCTGTTAATAGCAGTTTTGGCGATTACCGCGCCGGTATTCGCTGTGAACCCGCCAGACGAAGGCATGTGGTTGCCGATGTTCATCAAGAACTACAACTATGCCACAATGCAGCGGATGGGTCTGAAGCTGACCGCCGACCAGCTTTACGACATCAACCACTCCTCGCTCAAAGATGCCATCGTACAGCTCGGCGACGGCTTCTGCACGGGTGAGATGGTCTCTAAAGACGGTCTGATGTTTACCAATCACCACTGTGGCTATTCCTCAGTGGTAGAGCTTTCTTCTGTGGAACACGACTATCTTAACAACGGTTTCTTTGCCATGAGCAAAGAGGAAGAGCTGCCTGTCAACTTCCATGTCCATTTTCTGGAGAGAATGGAGGATGTGACGGACGTCGTTTTGGCCAAAGTCGACAACAGCACTTCTGAAGCCGAACGTGCGAAATATGTGGAAGAAGCTATCAAGAAACTGCGCAAAGACAACTCGCAGGACGGCCGTTACAAGGTTGTGGTGAAGCCTTTCTATGAGGGAAACGAGTACTACATGTTCATTTACACCATGTATGAGGACGTGCGCTTGGTGGTGGCTCCCCCGAGTGCCATCGGCAAGTTCGGAGGCGACACAGACAACTGGATGTGGCCCCGTCATACCGGCGATTTTACCGTATTCCGCATCTACACGGCTCCCGACGGATCTCCGGCCAAATACTCCAAGGATAATGTCCCGATGCATCCGAAGCACTTCTTGCCTGTCAGCTTAAAAGGCTACAAACCTGGTGACTATACCATGATTTGGGGCTATCCCGGCACCACGAACCGTTTCATGACCTCCTACGAGGTGCAGAACGAGATCGACATCAATGCTCCGGCCATATATGAACCTTTGGATGTGATTCTGCCTGTGATGCATGACGCGATGGAGGCTTCCAACAAGGTGAACTTGCAATATGCCGACAAACATGCGAGTTTGGCCAACTACTGGAAAAACCAGCATGGTGAGGTGGAGAGTTTGATTGCTCTCAAGGTGGTGGAATCCAAGGCGAAGGAAGAGGCTGAATTGACCAAATGGATCAACGCCAACAAGGATCGCAAGGAGAAATATGGCAACTGTCTGGAAGAGATTGCAAAGATATGCAAGAGCGTGAATGGTCAAAAATACAAATCTGCCATCAATGCGAACCTGCAGTTCAGCGCTTCTGCCACGCTGCTTGCCACCCTGCGCCTGCAAGGCCAGCTGATGCTCGACAAGGGAGAGAAGAAGTTTGGTGATTCCAAGGTGGAGAAACTCCTGAAAAGTTTCGACAATTTCAACAATGACACCGACCCTGCCACGGAAGCCAAAATCATCGTGGCCGCCCTTTCAACGTGGAAAAATTTCCCTGAGGCCAACCGTCCTGATTTGTCTTTCTTCACCAAAAATTACAAAGGCAACAACGACGCTTTTGAAAAGGCTCTGTTGAAATCCATTTTTATCAGCAAGGACAATTTCGAGCAGTTCTTGCGGAAACCGTCCAATAAAGTGTTGGAGAAGGATCCCGCATTTTTGTATTTCCGGTCTTTGTTCAATTTTATTATGCTCAACAGCTCGGCCCTTGACGTGGAAGAGAAGTTAGAGGTTCCGCGTCGCACGTACATTGCAGCGTTGAAAGAGATGAAGGCTGCCACCCCGATGTATCCTGACGCCAACAGCACCATGCGTACCACATTCGGCACTGTATGCGACTATTATCCGGCAGACGGCGTGCATTACAACTACTACACCACCACGAAAGGTATCCTGGAAAAAGAGGTGCCCGGTGATTTTGAGTTCGATGTGCCTGCGAAGCTGAAAAAGCTCATCCTCGACAAGGACTTTGGCCAATATTTGGACAAGGACGGCACCATGCACGTCTGTTTCCTCTCCAACAACGACATCACCGGCGGCAACTCCGGCAGCCCAATCATGAACGCCAATGGCGAGCTTATCGGCCTGGCCTTCGATGGCAACTGGGAAGCGTTGAGCAGCGACATTGTCTTCAACACCGAATTGCAACGCTGTATCAACGTGGATGTCCGTTATGTCCTCTTCATCATCGACAAGTTCGGCGGTGCCGGCTACCTGTTGAACGAAATGGATGTTCGGAAATAGGGTGACATATAAAACCACAAGTTCAAGAAAAACGGAGGCCGTTGCAAGACGCCTCCGTTTTTTGTTAGCCCAAACTCACTCTCGGGTCGAGCCAGCCGTAGATAATGTCACAGATGATGTTGATGATGACCAGAATGATGGAGACATAGAGCAAAGAACCCATCACCACGGGGAAGTCGTATTTGTCAAGGCCGTCGAGGATGACCACTCCCATGCCCTTCCAGTCGAAGATATACTCAACGAAGACGGCACCGGCCAGCAGACCTGCGAGCCATCCCGAGATGGCCGTCACCACCGGATTCAGTGCATTCTTGAGCGCATGCTTTACAATGACGGTTCTCTGTCCCAGCCCTTTGGCTCTTGCCGTACGGATGTAGTCTTGTGAAAGCACTTCTAACAACGAGTTCTTTGTGAGTTCTATCACCACTGCCAGTGGCCGTATGCCCAACGTCAAAGCTGGCAAAATGAGGTTTTTGAGGTTAATGTATTGTCCAGATCCATAATCGTCTACAGTGTAAAGACTGCCAAACATATTGAGCCCCGTCACGTCAGCGAGCAGGAAGGCGAAAATCCAAGCGAAGAGAATGGCGGCGAAGAAGGAGGGTACGGACATGCCCAACACGGAGACAACCAGTGCGGTTTTGTCGAACCAGCCGCCTTTATGCAGGGCGCAGAAAATGCCGATGATGATGCCGACCACCAAGGCGAAAAAGATGGAGACCACTGCCAGCAGCACTGTTTTCGGAAAGGCTTCTCCGATAATTTCCGTCACAGGCCGTTTGCTTTGGTACGAGCGGCGGAGGTAAGGGGCTTTGAGGACAACAGCCGATTTTTTCATCGGTATCAGTTTGACGTAATGGTAGTTGTCGTCGTTGAGGTAAAAAAAGGAGTCGTTGTCGTCTGTGCGATGCCACGACAGAGGGCTAACATCGTTGAGATAGGCGAGGTATTGCACGCCAAGGGGAAGGTCAAGTCCCATTTCTTTTCGGATGGCTTCCTCGGTCTCCAAGTCGCTGCGTTGACCCATAATCATGCGGGCGGGGTCGGATGGCAGCACGGTGAACAGGAAGAACACCAGTGTTGTCACACCGAGCATAAGCAACAAGCCATACAATATTTTTTTTACAATATAGCGTAGCATAGCGTAAGCATTGACAATCGGCGGCAAAAGTACACATTTTTCCCCGAAAATCCCAAGCCGACATTTCTCATTTCACAAAGGGGAAGGAGGGATTGTCAGTTTAGCGGATAATCGTGATGGAACCGTTCCAGGTGGTGGTTTTTGCCTTTCCCTTGTAACTGAACGAGTAGAAATAGATGCCATCGGGCAGGTTGATGCCGCTGAACGGGTTCGATCCCAAGTGGATCTGGCCGTCTTTGGCATAAGTGTCGTAGTTTTTGGCCCGGAACACTACTTTGCCCCACCGGTCGCTGATGCGCAGTTCGTTGTGACGGTATTCGTCGGGGTCTTCGGGGTTGATGTCGGTGTTCAGGTTGCCGATGGCCCATACGTCGTTGATGCCGTCGCCGTTGGGGGTAATCACGTTCGGGAAGACGAGGTCGTCCTCGATCACGATGGTGTGGCTGACGGAGTCGCCGCATCCGGATTCAGTGGTCAGCGACAGCGTCACGACGTAGTCGCCCCAACTGGAGTAGACATGGGATGTGGAAGTTTCGTTTTCCGTGTTTTGCCCGTCGCCAAAATTCCAAACGAGGTGGTTGGAGGGGTTGTCTATGACATTGCCGGAAAGGAAGGCGGAGAAGGCGATTTCGCCGTTGGTTTCGCTCATCATGCATGTTTCCGGAGTGGCGGCAAAGTCAATGGTCGGTTGCGGGGCGGTCACAATATAGTGCCATTTGGTGATGGAGTCTTTGCATCCTTCTGCTGTGGTCACCACCAATTTCACCGTGTAGCTACCGGCGGCGTCGAAATGGAAGGAGGGGGCGATTTCCGAGGAGTAGTCCGCGAGGCCGAAGTTTTCATCAAGGACGTACCATTCGCAAGTTATGGATTCGGAGGAGGTGTTGGTGAGGTTGGTCATGCGTGAGATGACGGGAGTGCAGCCGGAGGTCACATCGGCTTCAAAGTCAGCTTGGGGCAGATTCCAGAAAGTCACGGTCACGGTGTCCGAACTGCGGCAGTTGGTGTGGGTCTCAGGATTGGGCATCTCCACTTCAAGGATGTATTCGCCGGAGGTTATCACCTCAATGGAAGGGGCAGAGTCGCCTGTGCTCCAATGGAATACAGCGGCGGAATCGGTATAATGCGGGTCAATGGCGGCGACTTCGCCGGTGCACAGCCACTGGTCCTCACCCAAATCCGGCTTGTAGGTGTTGATGACGGAGATGTTGATGCTGTCGTAGGTCCACAGGTCCACGCATGGAAGGGCACTGTGGGCGTAGAGGTAATAGAGTCCGCTGTCGTCGGAGCTTGCGTCCGTCAGCGTGAAGGGTTGTTGCCGGAGAGTGTCGCCGTGGGGAGTCACCACGTAAATCGTGTCCACTTCGTCCGTGACATATTCGAAGACGATGTCTTCGTGGAGGCAGTAGGTGTTCCGCATCAAAAGTTTGGTGCTGATGCTGCTCTTGAAGCTTTTGCCTTCCAGGAAAACCCCGGAGTCGTAGGAGTTGTCGCCCACATTGCCGATGGCCAAGTGCATATGGTAGGTCGCGCAGGCCAGGATCTTGCCCTCGGCGGTGAGTTCCACGGTGCGGCCGTTGTATTCCACGCCATTGGACCCGGTGGAGCTTGAGATGTAGTAGTTGGCGTAAGTCCCGCTGTAGCAGTCCGCCCCTCCGTAGCCGCTGGAAGCTCCGGCGTTGATGGTGCTGATGGAGACGGGAAGGCCGTTGGGATTGGCGGCTGTTACCGTATTCGGGATGACGGCCACGTTGCGGGTGGTGGTCATGCCGGTTACGGGGTCCGGGCCGGTGAGCAGGAAGATGAAGATGTCGTTGTAAGTCGCGCAAACAAACGACGGATACTCTTCCGAACCGAACACGTAGTTGAAGGCGAACGTGTCGGCGTAGGCGAGGAAGTCGAAGTCCAAGGCTGCGCAGCCGTTCAAGTCGGCCGTTGCAAGGCCGGTTTGCTGTAGCACGTTGTCGGTGTAATAGTTGGGGATGGCAGACGAGGAAGATGCCGAGCTGTTTGGGCCGGCCGCCACGGAGACGGCCCCAGTGGTCATCACCAAACCCGTTTCAAAAGGGAACTGCGTGTAGTTGTTCCGGTTGAAGGAGCCGATCTGGTTGTAGGTCACCGGCCCTGACTGGTTGTTGAATCTGCCGTTGGTGATTTCCACCGCTTCGCCCGCAAGGTGATATTTCAAAATGGTGTCGATGTGCGTGCCTTGGAGCGACTGAACGGTCACGTTGTTTTGTGCAAGGGAAACGGACAGAAGACCGACAAACAGAAGGGATAGAACAGGTATTAATTTTTTCATAAACATATTAATAATTGCGCGAAATTACAATTTTTTACGAATGGATGATTAGAGAATTTTCTTTATCTGTTTTTTTTATCTATTCTATTATGTTAGACGTATTATGTGTCGATTTTGTTACGGTCTGGGGGTGTAAATAACCTGATTGAGTCCACCTGAAAAAGTCAAAATTGACGATTTTTTTGCTTGTAACACATTGACAATCAAATATTGGTTTTAATGAAAACCACTTTTTCAGGTGGACTCAATAAAAAATAGAGACGTTGAACGCAACGTCTCTATAAAGTAAAAACTTCGAAAGGTTTGTTTCCAGCGGATTATCCGCAATAGAAATATTCTTTCACCATCTTGGTCATCACGTCCGGATCCTTGGCGATTTCTTTCCGGATGTTTTTGTCGTTGAAGGATTTGAGTTGCTTGATGATGTCGTCGATCATGGAGCGGTCGAAGACGCCGTGAGCCTCGAAGATTTCGCGATGGGCGCTGAGTTCGTCAGCGGACTCCCAGCAGGAAGCGGGCAGTTGGGCGAGCTTTTCCACGAGATCCTTGTTTTCGGCGCTGTGGATGTCAACGTCGACGTAGGTTTTCTTGGCAAAATCAAGGGCGTTCTCCATCTCGAAGCCGTGTCGGGCGGCGCAGACGAGGCCGGCGAGCAGCAGGTAGATGTCAGCGGATCCGTCCGGGCAGCGGAACTCGACGGTCTGCTTTTGGGAGCGGTCCTTGTTGACGGCTTTCTCCAGCGGGTTCAGTTCGGCCACGATGTCGTTCTTGTGGGTCCATCCGAGTGGTACTCGCACGAGCACGGAGCGGTTGCGGTCGCCCCAGCAGACGGACGTGGGGGCCTCCTGGTGTGGCACGAGGCGGAAGTATGAGGTCGGGTTGGTGTTTCCGAAAGCGGTCAGGGAGCTGGCGCAGGTCATATATCCGGCGATGGCGGTCTTGGCGATGCTGTTGAGCTTGCCTTTGGTGACCATCTGGTTCTTGCCCTTGGCATCGACGATGCAGGTGTGGATGTGGAGGCCGCTGCCGGCCTTGCCTGCGGTGATCTTCGGCGAGAAGGTCACATCGAAGCCGTATTCGTAGGCTAAGTTGCGGATGATCCACTTGGCAAGGACGAGTTGGTCGGCGGCATCCTGCACGTCAGTGACGAGGAACTCAATCTCGTTCTGTTCGTAGATTTTGCCATCCATGGTGAAGTTGCCCACTTCGGAGTGGCCGTATTTGATCAAACCGCCCATCTTGGCGATATTGAGCATGCACTCGGCGCGGAAGTGCTCGAACTTGGTGAACGGGGAGGATTCGTGGTAGCCGCGCTGATCGGGTATGGTGAAAAGCTCTTCCGCCTCACCGATGACATAATACTCCAACTCGCCCATGGCTTGGAAGTAGTTGCCGGTGACCTCCGTGAACGATTTGGCGGCTTTGCGCAGGATGTATTCCGGGGAATTCTCCAACGGTTTGCCCTCGTTGTTGTAGTATGAGCAAAGGAAGGAAAGGGTGGGGATTTCGGAGAACGGGTTAAGGAAAGCCGTAGAAAAGCGCGGAATGACATACAGGTCGCTGGAACCGGCATGGATGAAAGCGGGGAAGATGTTGGAACCGTCGACGCGTTCACCGTTAGAGAGAATCTGCTCCAAGTATTCACGGCTGTGAAGCACGAAACCGAGGGTCTTAATGCGCCCGTCACCAGCCACATAGTGGAAATTCACCATGGGGATGTTATTCTCTTCGACATACTTGATCATGTCCGCCTTGGTAAACTCTTTCGGACTTTTTTTGAAATAATTCACGAGCGGGTTAAGGCTCATATTGATGCTGTCTTTCATAATAATTGGATTATTTTGTGATTCTTGAAAAAATCGGGGCAAAGATACACTTTTTTTTGGCAGGGAAAACGGATGGCAAGAAGTAAAAAATGACGCGGATTTTCCCACAGTCCTTGGCTGGGAAAATAAAAAAAAAGTATCTTTCTTCTGAAATTGTGGAGGCTCGCCAGGGTTCATCTCTACCGTGGCAATTTCATTTGTCCGTTTGTATTCGTAATTTATGTACATTTGCAGGTTGTTAATCTGATTAACATTTAAGAGTGGGTAAGTGTCAGGAAAGATGAATTTATAATGTTTTATTGTTCATAAAATCAACAAATTATGGAAAAATTTTACATCTTTAGGAAACTGGCCCAAGAGGTCAAGCAATTTGCTGCCATCGCACTGATAGTGCTGTTGGCGGTTGGCAATGCCTTTGCCGAATATGACGGCACGGGAACGTTTACCAAAATCAACTCGGCGGATGAGTTGACGACAGGCTATTATGTGGTGACGAACCAGACCGGTGAGTTCGCCCTGAAAAACGAGGCTGCGTCAAACTACATCTACAGATCAAATGCCGAGTTCGTGAACCCGTCTTCTGACATCGTGTGGTATGTGAATGTCGCCGCGGATGGTTCCATCACCCTCTTCAACGAAGAGGCCGGTGTGTATGTCGAATACCATGGCAATGCCACATCAGGTTCCAATTACGCCTATCTGGTCACTGAATTGAGTGATAATTGTCGTTGGACACCTACACTGATGGATGCCGGATGGGATTTGGCCAATGCCGTGAAAAATTTCCGCCATTTGAGCTATAATCCATCCAACAACGGGCTTCGTTTTGCCTGCTATGCGAATATGAACCAACAGAGACTTGCCTTTTACAAGCGTGGTGAGGCAGAGACCCCTGTCGTTGAGGCACCCGTTTTCACGCCAGGAACGGGGACCTACTATACCGAGCAAATGGTCAGCCTGTCGTGTGCCACCACAGGTGCCAACGTTTACTACGCCATCAATGGTGGCGACCTTATCCTTTACAATGCTCCTTTCACCATCAATGCCAATGCCCATGTCTCCGCTTGCGCCATCATCGGCGAGGACACCAGTGCAGTGACTACCGTGAACTACACTTTCCCTGTGTTCATCAATAATATTGCTGCATATTATGCTGCAGAGAACGCTGACCTCTTCAAAATCACCGGCGACCTGACTTTCGTCTATCGCAACGGCCGATATGTTTATGTGAAAGACGAGACCGGCGGCCTGTTGGTTTACGACAACGCCTCTGTCATCACCACCGAATACAACGAGGGTGATGTCTTTGCCGGCGGTCTGGTCGGCACTCGTTCGATGTACCACGGTTTGGATGAGTTTGAGCCTGTCCTGAACACCGCCGAAGGCATCTCCGGTGACGAGGTGGCTCCTGTTGTGGTGAGTGCGGCACAGCTGCTTGCCAATCCTCAAAACTATGTCTCCCAGTTAGTGATGGTGGTCGGTGGCGAATTTGCCGCCGGCTCCTTCAACACGAACACTGCCACGAAAATCAACTTCACGCAGGAGGGCAGTACCATCAAAGTGCGCAACGCTTTCAAGACTGTAAGCAGAACGTTTGACGCAGGTGATGTGGCCACCGTGATCGGTTTCGTGACTATCTACGACAATGAAGTGCAGCTCTTCCCGCGCGACAATGCCGACATCATCACGACGGCCCTGCCCGTCTCCTGTAACTTCGCGGACAATTCCACCATGCTCTGGACCCTCGTGAACGGGGAAAGCGCCAGCAAATGGCATATCGGTGCGCCCCAAGGCTTTGACGACAACAAACTGTATATCTCCTCGTCCAATGGTCTTACTAACAAATATAATGTATCGGTTGCATGCGATGTTCATGCCTATATGGATGTGACGCTGCCCGCCAGCGATGTGTTGCTGACCTTCGATGTCAGAAGCATGGGCGATGCCAACGATTTCCTGCAGGTTTCCGTAATGGACGAGTCACCTGAGGCCGGCAGTCTGCCGACGGAATACCTGGCCCGTTTCTACGGTGTGGATGAATTCACCACCCAGACCATCCTGATTCCCGCATCCTACGCCGGTGACAAGAAACTCGTCTTCACCTGGCACAACGATGCCTCTGGTGGTACGCAGGCCCCCGCCGTCATCGACAATGTGGTGCTGAAGAACACTTGTGCAATGGTCTCCAACATCGAGGCCGAAGTGGAAGGCAGTTCCGCCACCATTACCTGGGACGCCCCGGAAGGCCAGAACTCCTGGACTCTCCAATACAGGATTGTCGGTGCTGAGGACTGGCAGACAGTGAACGCAAGCACAGCTGCCGTAACCCTGGACAACCTCACCACCGATATTGTGTACGATGTGCGTGTGAGATCCAACTGCGGCGAGAGCGCCAGCTACTGGGCCACCTACCAATTCGCCGTGCCGTGCATCAATTGGTCCACTGCCCAGGAAGAAATCGCGATCGGAACGGGTACATCCAGCAGTTATTTGTCTCCTTTCAACAACTATTATAGAAATTCCGCCACCCAGATGATGTATCCTGCCGATCAATTCCCGACCGCCGGTTACATCAACTCCATTTCCTGGGAGATGGTGGGTAATTCGTCCCATAATTATTCCGACCTCAAAATTTATCTTGGTACATCAAGTTCGTATACCAATTCTGCCTGGATGCCGGAAGAGAATATGACTTTGGTATACCATGAGACGGATGGAACTCTGGGCGGAGGATCTGCCGGATGGGTAGAGTTCCCGTTGGACAACCCTTATTACTACAATGGTGAAGGCAACCTGGTGATTTTGGTTACCCGGGCTGCAAGTTCTTATAACAGCAGTTTGACGTATAGGTATACAACAGTTTCTAACAGTGTCAGATACAGAAGAGATGACAACAACGCGTCATTTGCCGATTACCCGGCTATGGACGCAGCAAATTCAAACACTTCAACCTATCTTCCCAATATCAAACTTGACTTCACGGGTTTTGTTTGTGATGATGCTCTCTGCAAGGCTCCCAAAAACCTGACGGCAGAGGTTCACGCCCACACCGTGAATGTGAGCTGGTTGCCCGTGGAAGGCGTCAGCAATTATGAAGTGCATGTGACGGGCGGTGACAATATGGATTTCACCTTGAATGTGCAGAATGCTTCGCAAACCAATATTACCGGCCTTGTTGAAGGTGCGCAATACACTATTGGCGTGAAGGCTGTCTGCGGCGAGGGGAATGCCAGCAAATATACCACCGTTGACTTCACCATGCCGACGATTTGTCCTGCGCCCACGGGTTTGGCCGTCCAGGAGGTTGGCGAGAACTCTGCCACGATCACCTGGAATGCCGGCGATGCGTCCGCCTGGACGGTGGAATGCGGCCCAGCCGGCTTCACCCTTGGCGAAGGCACGCAGATCGTTGTCAACGAGAATGCCATTACGCTGACAGGTTTGAACGTTTACAGCAGCTATGATGTCTATGTGAAAGCCGACTGCGGTCTCGGTTACGAGAGCGACTGGTCTTCCAAGTTGAGCTTCACCACCGAGTGCGGATTTATTACGATTACGGAAGATAATCCTTGGGTGGAGGACTTCGAGAGCCATTCCGGTTCTGGCAACCTGGCCTTCGACGACTGCTGGGCCACGCCCGAGCTGACCAGCTTCAACTCCCCGTTCATCTACCGCAACTACACTCCGGCATCTCACTCCGGCAAAAATACCGCCGAGCTGAAGGGTAACAGCGGAGCCGTGGCCACTTTGGTGCTGCCTGATTTCACCAACCCGCTTTCCGACCTGCAGTTCAGCTACTATGGCAGAGTGACCGGCACCACGCCCGGCACGATGCAGTTGGGTTACATCATCGATCCTAACGATGCTTCCTCTTTCGTGGAAGTGATGCAGATTCCTGCCCAGTCCGGTAGCTTCAACCGCGCCAACGCCATGCTCTACGGTCCGTTCACCTTCGGTAACGACGTTCCCGCCGGTGCACGCATCACCCTGCGTTTCACCTCCGCTACGAACAACTGCTCTTGGAATCTGGATGACTTCACTGTGGAGTTGAGAGAGCTTTGCAACACACCTTATGACATTGCCGCTGACAATATCACATCGACCCAGGCCGAGCTTTCCTGGAATGCTGCGGAAGGACAGTCTGCATGGAATATCCAATGCGGTGTCCAAGGATTCCAACTCGGAGAAGGCACGGTACTGAATGTCACCACCAATCCTTACACGCTCACGGGTCTGACTTCTGCAACGAGCTACGATGTGTATGTGCAAGCCGACTGCGGTGCCGATGGCGTGAGCAACTGGTTTGGCCCTTACACATTCACCACTGCGATTGACTGTGAGCAATTCTGCAACTATACCCTTGAGCTGTCCGACAGCTATGGCGACGGTTGGGACGAAGCTCGAGTGACGGTTACCTATAACAACGAATCCACCACTTATACGATTGATGACGGTGAGTTCGAGTCTTTCCCGATTCAGATTTGCGACCAGACCAGCGCAGTGTTTGCTTATTCAATTGGCAGTTACGCCTCTGAAAACTCTCTTGAATTGAAAGACGCCAACGGCAATGTGGTATGGTCGCACGGTGGTGTCAATGGGAATGCCTCCCAGATCATCACAGCAAACTGCGGCACTCCCGTTGTGGAGGATTGCGTGCTTCCGGAGAACCTTGCTGTGACCGAATACACCAGCACCTCCGCCACCCTCACGTGGGACGGCGATGCGGCCACCCAGTACGAAGTTTCCTACTACACTGCTACTAATGATTGGGTTGTCAGCACCGTTACGGGCACAACCATCACATTGACCGGTCTTTCGGAGAACCAGGTTTACTTTGCTCGCGTGAGAGCTCTCTGTGATGAGACGAACACTTACAGCAATGAGGTCAACTTCTTCACTACGAACGCCGGCTCTGCCTGCGACGATCATACGGTCAGCTCACAGTCCGGTTCGAATTATTACACTCCCGTGAACAGCTATTACAAATACTCCCACTCTGAACAGATTTACACGCCTGATGAGGTCGGCGGTGCCGGCAACATCACCAAGATTTCATTCAACTATGCGCACACTTCTGCCATGACGAAGAAGAACAACGTGACGATTTCCCTGGGCCATACCACAAAATCTTCCCTCTCTTCTTCTGATTCATGGACAACCACCGGTTTGACCCAAGTCTATCAAGGCAGCCTGAACTGCTCCAATGGCTGGAATGAGTTCGTGTTGGATACGGAATTCCCGTACAACGGCACTGACAATCTGGTCGTGGTCGTCAACGACATGTCCAACGGCTATGATGGTTCTGCGTACAAGTTCTACTATACGAACACCTCTTCGAATATGTGTCTTACCTATCAAAACGACAGTTATGCCTGGTCTTCTTCCAGTGTCAAGACGGCAAGAAGCTACAGACCTGATATTCGCTTCAACGTTTGCACTGCAGCCACCGACATCGCCCTGTTAGGTGTCCGGGACATGGTCAATGCCTGTGACTTGTCCAACACTACTGTCGCGGTGAATGTCAAGAACACCGGTTCTTCCAATGTGTCCGCATTCAAGTTGTACTACAACGTCAATGGCGGTGCGGTTGTCCAAGAGAATGTCGCTTTATCGGAACCTCTTGAACCCGGCAATGCCATGACCTGCACGTTCAGCCAGCATGCCAACATGACGGATGCCTCCAACATTGTCAAGGCTTGGGTGGAAATGGTCGGCGACGGCAACAACAACAACAATGTGGTCTTCTCCAACCCTGTCGAGGTTATTGAACCTGCCTCCATTCCGTTTACCGAGACTTTCGCCGCCGCTGAAATGCACGACGGATGGTCTATGGTCGCTCCCAACAATGCACCTTCCTTCGTGATTGCCAACAACGCCCTCCGGTACAATGCCGGCGACGAATCTGCCGCAGAGGCTGTCGCCACTTCCCCGTGCCTCGACATGAGTGATGACGAATATATATTGACCTATGATTACAAAGCCAACAGCTCCTACTACAACGAGCAGTTCAGCATGTTCCTTACGCCTTCTGCAGATGCGAACGAAGACAATGTCCGGCCTATCGTCACCAAAGTGTTCAATAACACGGAGTATGTCCATGCTGTTGAAAGAGTGTCATTCTGGCCGTGGATGGACTACAACTATGATGTCAACTATCTTAACATCAAGGCGGAGAGTGGTGTTGGCACGGAAGGCTTTACCATTGACAACATTCATTTCGTGAAAGCCCTTCCTCTTGGCATCTTCACTCCCGATCAGCATGGCACGGTGCAGATTCTCACGGATAATATCCTCAATCTTTATATCGATGCTTCTGCCTCAACATATCTCATTCCTGAAAATGAGGATATCACGCTCGCTATCTCCGCACAACCCGGTTATCACGTGCAGGGCATCTACAGTGGTGAGCTTGACGACATGGTCCTGCTCAGAGGCGAGAACCCCGACAATGCCGCCTTGGATTTCTTCACCTTCACTGGTGGCCAACATACGGTCATTACGGTTTTATTTGCTCCGAACAACTACAATGTGGACGCCACGGTGAACAACTTGTATGTCACGCCTTACAACAACAATGCTCCCGGAGCCACCTACGCGCCGAACCACGAAGTGGTCGCCCACGGCGGCAACCATACGGGTGTTATCACCATAGCCGACCACTACTCTCTGGAATCTGTGGCAGTCAACGGTATGGACGTGACCTCTGATTTGGTCGCCTTGGGCGAAAACCAATACCGGCTCACGCTGACCAATATCTGGGAAGACAAGGACATCCAAGCTGTGACGGTTCTTGACAGCGCAGCCATCACCTACACGGTGTTGGGAGGCCAGGGTACAATCAACGGCACATATGTGGTGGATGCCGCCACCGAGTTACCCGCCACCTATACGGTTACGCTGCCGGCTTACGCTGACCTGCTGAGTACCATCGCCCCTGCTCCGGGCTTCCATGTCGCCAGCATTGTCATCGATGGTGTTGAGCATACCAACATCAGCGCCTACTCTTTCGAGCGTCTGTTAGGCAACCACACTGTTGAGGTGATGTTTGCTCGTAACAACTACACCATCACTACCGTTGGTTACGGAAACGGCACGGTGTCCGAGGGCGTTGCTTTCCTCTACAACCCAGACTACACCTATACTTTCGAGGCCACACCCGATGCCGGTTATCGCATCGGATCCATCACCCGCAACAATGTCGCCCTGACGGTTGACAACCCTGCAGTTGGATATACGGAGACGTTGACCAACATTGTGGACAACTACGACTATGAGGTGATGTTCGTCCAGAATACGTATGCCATTACAGCCACTGCCGGCAATAATGGAACTGTTTCGCCTGCCGGTACATCCTATTACAATTACCATCAGAATGCCGATTACGACATCGTTGCCGCTCTCGGGTATTATATTGCCTCTGTGACAGTTGACGGCGTCACCAGCAGCTACACGCAGACCGACAATATGACGTCCACCACCTATACTTTCAACGCGGTGGATGCAGATCACAGCATCAGCGCTACGTTCGCGCCGAAGGCCTATACGGTGACGGTGGATGCCGGCAATCACGGAGCCATCACACCGTCAACTGCGTCTTACGCTTTCGGTTCCATGCCGACTTTCACCATCATTCCTGATGCCGGATATGTTATCATGGATGTGATGGTTGACGGTGTCTCTCTGGGTTCTGTCGCCACCTACACCTTCCCGGCTTTGACCGCTGACCACACTATTGCAGCCACTTTTGGCGCTTCCCAGTACACTATCACGGCAACAGCCGGCAATGGCGGCTCCATCACCCC
>Ga0247610_10002509_pt1 | contig 21105 bp, 17 predicted proteins | sample 174DNAGHGhighgp2_FD_193483 | JGI IMG/M metagenome (GOLD analysis project Ga0247610, IMG submission 193483) | Sheep rumen microbial communities from Palmerston North, Manawatu-Wanganui, New Zealand - 1742 DNA GHGhigh gp2 | ecosystem: Host-associated > Mammals > Digestive system > Stomach > Rumen...
GTACCGTTGGTGACAAGGTAGAGGTCACGGGCGGGCGGCGACGGGTACTTGTCCGCTGCGACGGCCTCCACGAAGTCGTCTTTGGTGTCGTAGAAGTACTCCCCGGCGGAGATGCTTCCGTCGCCATCGCGGTCGATGGGGAAGACGAAGAGGCCGGTGTTGGGTTTGCGGTTCTCCTCATCGTAGGCGTAGCCGATGTTGTTGAAGCCCACGGCCAGCTTGTCGCGCTGCACTGCCTGCGCCAGCCCGGGGTCGCCGAAGACGGCCGTGCCCTGCAAATCTTCCTGCTTTTTGCCCATCCACATCGCGAAGGTCTCGGCAGCACCGCAAGCGTCGGAGCGCGTATAGACATGGATTGGAGTGTCGTCGGCGGTGCCAAGCAGCTGACCCCAGGTTTTGATTTCACCCGAAATCCAGACCTTGTAGGCCTCCTCCATGGTGATGCCTTGCCGCTTCATCTCGGCGGCGAAAGGATTCTCCGTGTTTACGGTGATGACCACTGCGTCCTTCGTCACGGCAAACGGCACCGCCCCTTTTTCGATCTCGGGCGGATAGACCTCACGCGAAACCATGCCGAGATCGACCACGTTGGCCAGCACGTCGGTCATGCCTTTGCCCGCGCCGCCTGCCGAGATGTCGATGTGTACGCCGGGGTTGGCTTTCTGGAACTCCTCGACCCATTTCACGGCCAAGGGGTAGAGCGCGAAGGCTCCCGAGATGGAGATCTCTCCAGAGAGTGCGCCCTCCTTTTTGGGCGCTTCTTTTTTCGTGCCGCAGGAGGTCGTTAGGGTGACGCATACGGCTATTGCGAGGATTATGCACACTGCGCTACGCTTGCTGTGGTCGCCCCACACTGCGCTGCGCTTGTGTGGGGTTAATTGCACTTCGTGCGTGTTGCCCCTCCGGGGCTGCTCAAGGAAAGATGTCTGTTTCATATTGCTACTGTTTGTTTGTCAGAATTTTACGGAAGTCATAACAGTCATGTTATGCCCTAATTGGTCGTTGTTGTAGAGCTGCTTCAAAGTGTAGTTCAGCTGCACACGGACGTGCTTTTCGGGCCACCAGTCAAGGCCGGCCGAGTAGTAGATGGAGGGCTGCTTGTCGTTCAGGTTAAGGTTTTTCTGATAGTAGTCGAGCCGTATTACGGGACGGAGCTGCTGTCGCACAGTGCTTTTCCCTCCCCAGCCGAAGTCGAACCAGTAGCCGGACACCACGTAGAAACCGTGGGATCGTGCGGGGTTAGGCACAATATGGTAATCCTCCCCGAAAGGGCCGTTCGTATTTAAGGCAAAATCGGTGACCCCCCACAGATACTCGCTGCGAACCACCAATTTCCCGGTACGGTATTCCAATCCATACGCACTGCGGAACCGGGTGCCGTCCACACCGGTGCTTGCCCCGTTATAAAGCATGTCGTATTTTCCCCAATATTCTGATATGGAAATCGTTAGGCCTTTCACAAACGGGCAGAATTCCAGGCGGGCGGAGATGTCCTTTGCCATGTTGTCGGTCTTCACGTTGATGCCGTTGCCGCCGAAAATGCCGATGCCGTAGGTGAGAATCGGAATCCTTTCGCCGCGCACTTCCGCAGAGGCCGCCGTGCCCGTGAGCATAAGTCCGATTTCACGGCCGTTGGAGTACGTGCCGATGCCAGTGACATCCTTATATCCTGATAAGGCACTTATAACCTGTGCATTCTCAGTTAGTTCCAGATCTAATGGAGAGAGCTTGTTCTCCAAAGAGAACGGAATTTTGAACTGACCGACCTGTAGCTGGACGTATTTGCAGAAATTCACCTTCACGAAGGCGTCGATAAGGCGGGGATTCGGAGCGAGGTCGCCCTGTAGCCGGAAATCGACCCATTTGGAAAGGCTGCCTTTGAGGTCGAGACGGGCGCGCCGGATCTGAAACACGCTGCTCTTCTCTTCGCCGAGCTGGTCGTAGGCATATTGCGCGTCAATCCATCCGCCCACGTTCACATGTTCCTTTACCTGCTGCCAGATTTTCTGCGCTTTTTTCTCTGGAAGGGTATCCTGTGAATAGCCTGACAACCATCCGAATGTTAAAGTAAATACAAAAATAGACAGTACCTTATGTTTCATAAGCATCTTTTTTTGCTTCAAAAAAAACGGGCAAAAATAGAAATTTAAGGAGGTAAAACTGTCAATATTCGGCTGTAATGTGTCATGATTTAGCAATATTTTGTCTTGATTTGATAAAAACGTGTAGCAGATTAGGATTTTTATTATTTTCGCCGCCATGAAAATTTTGTGCTTTACCCTAATCTTTTTAACACTTTCCAACATTGCCACGTTGGTGATGCTTTTCCATAGCCGGCGCTCGTATCGCAAATTGATGCAGAAGAGTCTCCGCAAGGATGAAGAGTGTAATAATTTAATCGAACCGGTTCTTTTTGAGCCGGCTGAAGTTGTCGATGAACATAGCGAAAAGCTGCTCCAGAAGTTGCAAATATGCATGGAACAGCACAAGCTTTACTTGCGGCCAGAGTTAAACATCCAGGATCTGTCAAGGGAGTTGGGCACGAATAAAACCACCCTTTCCCATGTGATTAACGCGTATCTACATCAGAATTTCTCCTCGTTATTAAATAGTTACAGAATCAAGGAGTCGTTGAAGCTGCTTGGTGACCCGAAATTTTTCCATGAAAAGATGGAAGTGATAGGGGAATTGTGCGGCTACAACAACCGTCAGGTTTTCCATCAGGCGTTCAAGAAGGAGATGGGCATCACGCCCAACCATTTCCGCAACATTCAGAAAGCCACAGCACGTGAGGTGAATCGCAACATGCAAGGTGATGGCGTAAACAGTTTACAGTCATAGATGAAAAAAGGGGAGTCCCGTGGTGCTGTTCTGAAAATGAAAATTCAACTATGAAAACAAAATCATTGCAAATAAGTGTTCGAAAACAAGAATGACTTAACAAAAGATGAGGGTTGTTTCCATTCAGATAGCATTACGTCTCCCCTTATCGTCCAATTGAGATACCTATTAGTCTAAGTCATGGTTCTAAGTCACCGTATAATCAACGATTTGGTAATACGGCCGTTGGATGTGGTTGCGTTCAGGATGTAGTATCCCGCGGCGATGCCCGACAGGTCAAGGGTTTCTCCGTCAGCGACATGCTTCCAATGTCGGACTACAGTTCCGGCTTCGTTGAAGAGTTGTATCGAGATGGCTTCTTCGCGGAGTGCCCATCGGAAGAAGCTGGATGCCGGGTTGGGGTAGGGGTTCGGATCCAGTCTGCCCGGATCCTCGATGCCGGTGTCATCGTCATTGTTGGCAGTCTCCTGTCGTTTGGTGATGACGATGTTGTTCAGTTGGGTGTTGCCGGAGGTCGCGGTCACCAATTGCCAGCGAATATGGCGCGTGTTGCTATCTAACGGCAGTTCCCCGAAATGGCTGAACCCCTCCGTGCTGATGTCCGATTCGTTCAGCGTGGTCACGGTAGACCATTGCGTGCCGTCCGCCGACTCGCTCACTAAGAAAGTGATGCCGCTGTAAGCCGACGGTGTGCCGCCTTTCACACCTCTCAGTTCGAAAGAAAGGGAACCCGGCGAACCGTCGATCTTCGCCATCAGCCAGGCACTTCCGGCATTCTTGGACTCGAACTTGACAGAACCGTCTGCGTAGGAACTACCCAATTTGTTGCCTCGGAATCCTGGCATCGTCTTTACTTCCTCGCGTTCGGATTCGCTGTTGTGGGAGATGTCGAAGGGTAGTGCGACCACGGCGTTGGTATCGATGATGGTGAATTGCGCGGTCATCACTTCGCTGTTATACATATTCTCCTTCATAGCGAAAGCCTTTAACGTGCAGTTGCTGCCGATGTTGAGTATTCCAGCGCATACGGGAGACAGGTTGTCCGGGGTGCTGCCATCGAGGGTGTAATGGATGGTCGCTCCCGAGGTGGCGCATTCGAGCGTCACCTGCTGCGGCTCGTAGTACGTTCCGCCTGCGGGTGAACAGGTCGGAGTAGCGACTGTCTCCAGCACCACTTCGTCACCGTCGCAGATGCGGATGTCGTCGAGGCGGTAGTCCACGTTGGCGAGGCTGGCGAACCGGATATGCAGGTGCGGGTGCGCGGGAAGATTAGGGAAGCAGACGCGGTACCATCCCGACGTGCCGGTCCCCGTCGGAAGCGTATCAGACATAGGCACCCTTACCCACACGATGCTGTCGGTCGAGAATTCCACTGCGAAGTTGTTGCCGTTCTCCGAGGTGGTCTTCCGAAGACCGCAGTAGAGTTTCGCCGTTGTCTGCGCCGAAGAGATGTTCAGTCCCGAGATCTGGAACCATTTTACTGTGTCGTTGAGCATCACGTTGCCCCCGCCGGATGCGCCGCCATAACCCGAGGACGCGCTGGAGGAGCGTACATCGCAGGTGCCGTTTCCGACGTAGGTAACGGTGCTGTCTTGCCAGCCCGTATAGTACTGGATGAGCGTGTTTGCGGTGGGCGTTCCGAAGTCCTCTTCATAGAGTACCGCCTGCCCTCTTGTGATTGCGGCACAGCCGATAAGGGCAAGTGCCATGATTCCTGTTTTGATGCGCGTAAATTTCTGTTTCATTTCGTCTCTTTAAGTTGTACAAATCCATGACCAAATCCGATGCAAATATACAACGGAAAAGAGCGAAAGTCAATACTTTTTTATACTTTTCCGAAAAAAATATTTTTAATGTATTGATTTATAGTGGAATAAAATTTACTGAGTGTTGTGATTTTAACTAATAATAGTTAAAATCACAACAAAAATTAAGAACTGTATGTTAAAAAGTGCCAGATGAGAAGGGGCTGAAAAGGGCGTTTTCGCACTATTTCGCGCAAGCCGCCGCAATTTCTTCCATCAGCCACATTGGTGTGGAGGTGGCTCCGCAGACGCCCACGGTGTCATTGTCGTCGATCGGCACCTCGCGGAGTTGCTCGGTGCGCGAGAGCAGGTAACTGCGCGGATTGTGCTCCCTACATATATTATATAGGTACATTCCGTTGGAGCTTTTTTCACCCGAAATGAACAGGATGACATTATGGCGTGTGGCGAAGTCGGCGATTTGTCGGGCTCGCGAGGCGACTTTCCGGCAGATGGTGTCCTCGTAGGAGAACCACTCAGTGTGGCCGGCGGCTTCATAGCGCGCGCGGATCAGCCCGATGAGCTCGTTGTATCGTTCCAGACTTTGGGTGGTTTGCGAATAAAGCTTTGACGGACGGGAGAAATCAATGCGCTCGATGTCTTCCGGGGAAGAGATGACTAGGCCGGTGTTGTCGGTCTGCCCGAGCAGCCCTACGACTTCGGCATGTCCTTTCTTGCCGAAAATGAGGATTTGTTTGTTGCCACCGGTGTGGTACTCGTCGTGGATGCGTTTTTGGAGACGCAATACCACGGGACAGGTGGCGTCGATGAGACGGATGCGGTTCTTTTCGGCGAGGCGATAGGTCTCGGGCGGTTCGCCATGCGCACGGATGAGCACGGTGGTGTCGCGGAGGTCGTGAAGTTGCTCGTTCGTGATGATACGCAACCCCATGGAGGTGAGCCGTCGCACCTCTTCGCTGTTGTGCACGATGTCGCCGAGACAGTAGAGGAACGGATGCTTGCGGAGATGTTCCTCTGCCGTGCGGATGGCGTTGATGACACCGAAGCAGAATCCGGAATTCTCATCAATGACAACTTCGCGGGGCATGGCTTACCAGTTGTCGGGGAAGAGGGAGTCCACGAACTCCACACGGTTGAAAATCTGCAGCTGGTGGATTTTCTCGCCCACGCCGATGTACTTGATGGGTACTTGGAACTGGTCGGAAATCCCGAGCACGACACCTCCTTTCGCGGTGCCGTCCAACTTGGTGATGGCCAATGCGTTGACTTCTGTGGCGGCGGTGAACTGCTTGGCCTGCTCGAAGGCGTTCTGCCCGGTGGAGCCGTCGAGGACGAGCAGCACCTCGTGAGGACCTTCGGGGACGAGTTTGCGGATGACGTTTTTGATTTTCACCAACTCGTTCATCAGGTTGACCTTGTTGTGGAGGCGGCCGGCAGTGTCTATGATGACTACTTGGTGGTGGTTGGCGATGGCCGACTTGACGGTGTCGTACGCCACGGCGGCGGGGTCGGCACCCATCTTCTGGGAGACGACGGGCACGTCGCAGCGGGCACCCCACTCCTTGAGCTGGTCGATGGCGGCGGCGCGGAATGTGTCGGCGGCACCGAGAACCACAGAATAGCCGTTTTTCTTGTACTGGTAGGCTAATTTGCCAATGGTGGTGGTCTTTCCTACGCCGTTCACGCCCACCACAAGGATGATGTAGGGCGTCTCCATCTCCGGAATCACGAAATCGTTGACCTTCTCCAGGTCGTTCTCCAGCAGAAGCCCTGCAATCTCCTCCTTGAGGATCATGTTTATCTGGTTGGTGCCCAGGTATTTGTCCTTGGAAACGCGTTTTTCGATGCGATCGATGATCTTCAGAGTGGTCTCCACACCGACGTCCGAGGTCACGAGTACTTCTTCTAAATTGTCAAGCACTTCATCATCCACCTTCGACTTGCCAGCGATGGATTTGGCCAGTTTCTTGAAGAAGTTCTCCTTGGATTTTTGCAAACCCTCGTCCAATTCCTTCTTCTGCTCCTCGTTTATCTCTTTTTTCTTATCTCTGTTGAAAAATGAAAAGAATCCCATACATACGAATTTTCGGCAAAAGTACGAAAATTATAGACACGTCAGATAATCTCCTTTTTCATCTTTGATTTTCTGTTTCGAAAAAATACTATTTTTGCAGCGACTTATTTATTCATAAACAAAATAGAGAATATGAAGACGGAAAAACAATTGCAAGGCTTCGCGGGTGAGGACATGGCCGCGAAATTATTACAAGAAAAGGGTTACAAGATTTTGGCTCGGAACTGGCGTTGCGGCCATTTAGAGGTCGATATCATTGCGGAGACCGACGATTATTTGGTCATCGTGGAGGTGAAGACCCGTAAGAGCGCGGCCTTTGGGGAACCGGAGGTTTTTGTGGATCGGCAAAAACAACGGAACCTAATCCGGGCGGCGATGTGCTACGCTAAATACAAATGCGTGACGAAGGAGATACGCTTTGACATCATCTCCGTGGTCAACAGTCCCGAATGCCACGACATAAACCATATCGAGGATGCCTTCAAACCCAGGTGGTAAAAAAAAGGAAAACCCGTAAGCCGGGTTCTGTTTTATGTTGTCATTTATCTCGGACCTACGTCGCCGCAGGCCTCTATCAACCTACCCTCCGGGTCGGACGAGCAGCCCTCAAGCCCCGGTTTATTTGGTCTTTCAACCCATAAGGTTTACCCCCGCCGGCATCGCTGACGGCGGCGTGAGCTCTTACCTCGCGTTTTCACCCTTACCCGCTGGGCGGGCGGTATCGTTTCTGTGGCACTGTCTGTCACGCTTGCGCGCGCCTTCCCGTTAGGAAGTATGGTGCTCTGCGTTGCCCGGACTTTCCTCAGCCTCTCGGCCGCGACAACTCGGTTTTCCTTTTGTGACTTGTGATTTGTGATTTGTGACTTGTGATTTGTGATTTGTGATTTGTGATTTGTGATTTGTGATTAGAGTGAATGACTGCTCACCGTTCACTGTTCACTGTTCACTGTTCACTAATCACTTCTCACTAATAGTTCAGCATTACCGGCATGATGAGCATCAGCACGTCCTCATTCTCATCATGTTGCACGGTGGGGGAGATGAGCGCGGCGCGCGACGGCTTCGAGAAGGACATCTGGATGGTTTCCGCGTCCAAATTCTCGACCATTTCACGCAGGAAACGGGAGTTGAAGCCGATTTCCATGGGTTCGCCGTTGTACTCACACTGGATGTTCTCTGCTCCTTTGTAAGAGAAGTCCATATCCTCGGCCGTCATATTCAGGCCGGTCTCGCCGAGCGAAAGGCGCACCTGGAAAGTGGACTGGCTGGAGTAGATGCCCAAACGGCGGATGGATTTCAGAAACTCATCGCGACCGATGGTCAGCACGTGCGGGTTATCTTTAGGAATAACTTGCTCGTAGTTAGGATATTTGCCTTCCTTCAAGGAGGAGTAGAGTTCGAAGTTCCCGAAGGTGAAGCGGATATGATGGGTCGATTGAGAATAGTCGATGTGGACGGTGTCCGTATGGTTGGCCAACACGTTCTTGAGATGCGCGAGCGGCTTCTTGGGCAGAATGAACGAAGAGAAATCGTCGGTTTTCACCTCGGAGTTGCAGTAGCGGACAAGTTTGTGTGCGTCGGTGGCCACGAAGGTGATGCCGTCGGACGAGAGGGCGCAATAGACACCCATCATGTTTGGACGGAGCTCGTCGTTGCCGGTCGCGAAGATGGTCTTGCTGATGGCGCGTTGCAGCACGGTGGAACGGATGTCGAAGCTTTGGGGCTCCTGAATCGGTTTCACTACCGGGTATTCGTCGCTCGGGAAGCAGGGAGCGCCGTATTCGCCGTTGGCCGACGTGAACTTCAGGATGTTGTTCTCCGTGTCGATGGCGAAAACGAGCGGCATGTCAGGCATCAGCTTTAACGTCTCGAGCAGGATTTTGGCGGGCACTGCAACGGAACCTTCGCCATCCACATTCTCCAATTCAATTACGGATGTCATCGTGGATTCCAAGTCGGAGGCCGTGAGTTTCAATTGGTTGCCTTCTATGGTCACTAAAAAATTGTCCAAGATGGGCATGGTGCTGTTCGATCCCATCACGCCACTGATGGCACTTAAGTTGCGATATAACAAGTCGCTGGATACGATGAATTTCATATTGTTTCTTTATTTTATTTCAAACGGCAAAAATACAAAAATATGGATATGCACGGGTTGGAAATTTCGTTCAAGGAGTGTTGTGAGCAACACCTCTACGGGCGGTTTTCGTTCCGAAGTCTAACCATTTCCTCCAGTTCCGCATACCATTCCTCCCCATATTTGGCTATCAGCGGTTCGCGAAGGAACTGGTAAACAGGAAGTTTCAGACAGTTTCCGTTTTCCACAGCAGTCTTGCAGATGGACCAGTGGTCATAGTTCAGTGCCTCGTAGTCGCCGACTTTGCTGATTCTTATGGGGTAGAGGTAGCAGGATATCGGTTTGCGGAAGGGGATTTCACCGAGGAGAAAGCTTTTCTCGATGGCGCACTTCGCCACTCCGTCTTCGAAAAAGGCGAAGGCGCAGGCGTTGTTGCTCTCCATCAGCGGGGTCTCGAAGGAGTCGCCACCGGTGAAAACAAAGGTGCCGCCGTTCTCGACAACGGCGACACCTTCTTCGGTCATATACTTTTGAAAATCAGGATAATAGTCCTCTAGTTCGGCCACTTCTTCGGGAGAGACGGGCGCACCCAAATCTCCGTCCACACAACAAGATCCTTTGCATTGCGCAATGTCGCAGCAGAAACACTTGTCGATCAGTTCTTCCGAAACGAGGACATTTCCGACAATCAGCATCGTATCCAACGGTTAGCCAAGACGTTTGAACTGGCAGGTGAAGTGGCGCATCAGCTCGGCCTCCCAAGTGATTTCCAGACCGCGTTTGATGGTGTCGCGGCGGTCATAGACGTTCTTGAGGGCGGCGGCGATGACGTCCATGTGGTTGTTGGTATAGACGCGGCGCGGGATGCAGAGACGCACGAAGTCATTGCCTCCGAAGCGGTTCTCGCGGGTCACGGGGTCGCGGTCGGCGAGCACGTAGCCGATTTCACAAGCGCGGATGCCGGCTTCGAGGTAGAGCTCGCAGGTCAGCGTCTGGGCGGGGAACTCTTCTTTCGGGATGTTGGTGAGCACCTTGTCGGCGTCGACGAAGATGGCGTGGCCACCGGCGGGACGCTGGTAGGGGATGCCGTATTCGTCGAGTTTGTCGGCCAGGTATTGCACTTGTTTGATGCGGGTCTCGACCATCTCGAATTCGATGTTCTCTTTCAGACCGACGGCCAAAGCGTCCATGTCACGGCCGTTCATACCGCCGTAGGTCAGGAAGCCTTCGAAGGGGATGCAGAACAGCTTAGCGCCGTCGTACCAATCCTGTTTGTTGGTGGCGATGAAACCGCCCATGTTCACGAGGCCGTCCTTCTTAGCGCTCATCGTCATACAGTCGGCGTAGCTGAACATCTCCAAGGCGATTTCGCGCAGGGTCTTGTCGGCATAACCTTCCTCGCGGGTCTTGATGAAGTAGCAGTTCTCGATGAAACGGGCGCTGTCAATGTTGACCGGAACGCCATACTTGTGGCACAGCTCGCAGGTTTCGCGGATGTTTTTCATGCTCACGGGTTGGCCGCCGACGGTGTTGTTGGTCACGGTGAGGACCATGAACGGCACGTTGCCCTTGTTCTCTTGCAGCACCTTCTCGAGTTTTTCGAGGCTTACATTGCCTTTGAAGGGGACTTCGAGCTGGGTGTCGTATGCTTCGGGCACGGTGACGTCGATGGCAAAGGCCTTGCGGCTCTCAATGTGGCCCTTTGTGGTGTCAAAGTGGGCGTTGCCGGGGATGACGTTGCCGGGTTTCACCAAATAGCTGAACAGCACGTTCTCAGCTGCGCGGCCTTGGTGGGTCGGGATGACATAGTTGAAACCGGTGAGTTCCGTGATGGTGTCCTTCATGTGGTAGAAGGAGCGGGCGCCGCCGTAGCTCTCATCGCCCATCATCATAGCGCTCCACTGACGGTCGCTCTGAGCGCCCGTGCCGGAGTCGGTCAACAGGTCGATATACACATAGTCGCTCTTCAGCATGAAGATGTTTTGGTGGGCTTCCTCCAGCCACTTCTCACGTTGTTCTCTTGTGGATTTCTTGATGGGTTCCACCATCTTGATTTTCCACGCTTCTGCAAAAGGTAATTCCATATTTTTTTTATTTGATGTTTATTGTTTGATGAATGAATTCTGAAATAAGGGGGTTAATAGTTTTCTGTTCGGGCAAGTGTACCGTCTTCGTTGTAGAAACGCCACTCTCCGGTTTTCTCACCTTGATGGTAAAGTCCTGTATATCTGGCGTTTCCATTTGAATAGAAGACAGTGTATCGGCCTTCTTCCTTGCCATCCTTATAGTAGGCTTTCGTCTGTACGGTGCCGTCAGGGAAGTACGCGTACCAAAGTCCGTCGCGATTCGCGCCGCTGCGGTTGCCGTCGATGTACTTTTGCTGGTTTTCGTACAAATGGGTCTCGTGTGCGATCTCGTCCGTCATGTTGCCCAAGCTGTCCAAGACGTAATAAACCACCACTTTCGGGGATTCGTCCTCATAGCGTTTCATTTCCACGCGACCGTAGAGCGAGTCCACAAAGTCGATGGGCGGAAAGACGTGCAGGCTGTCGATAAAAGCCTGTTCGTCTGCTACGGCTTGTTCCTTCTTGTTGTGATTGGAAACGGCAAGGAATGCCAACGCAGCCGCTAGCAGTCCGAACGACACAATCAAAAGTACAATGTGTTGTGTGCCAAAAGGTTTCGTTTCTTTCTCCATATATTTTCTGAGATAAGAGGAGGCGGGTTCTCGCCTGTCCTACAGCATTTATTTTCTTTTCTTTTTGAAAGACTTGTTCAACTCGTCAAGCACCTCTTGAGTGATATCGTGGGCAGCATCCGCATAGAGCAGTTGGCTGCCGCCGCCACCTTGGTAGGCAAAGATGTAGGAGGCATTGTAGCCTGCGTTCACCCGTTTCGCAGCGGCGAGTAGCGAGTCGTTCATCTGCTGTTGGGCGGCGACGTAGCGTGCCTCCAGTGATTCAAGGGCCTGGGCGTAGTCGTTCTGCAGGCGGGTGCTCTCTTCTTGGAGGCTCTGCTGGGAATACTGTGCTTGTTGCGGGGTGAGGGAGCCGGAACTGTAGTTTTTCTCAAAGTTGGCGGCTTTCTGCTCCAGCGATTTCTGGCGGTTCTGGAATACTACGGCCTGGCGCTGTTTGTCGGCATCGATGCTGTCGGTCAGAATCTTGACGAGCTCGTAGTTTTCGTTGATGGTGTCGATGTTGATATAGACGATTTCGCCGTTGCCGACTTCCGCCGGTTTCTCGATGGCAGCGGTTCTCCTGCCATTGCCAGTGAAATGCAGTACGAACAAGGCGACGACCGCTGCAAGCAACAGCAGGTCAAAAATCAGATGCGGCCAATTGCACTTACGCTTCTTTTCGCAAGAGTTCGGTGTATCTTCTTGAGCGAAATCGGTATTCGGTTCCGTATTTATCGCTTGTTCAGCAACCGTTTCGGCTTGTTCCTCTGAATTGTACACGTTTTCAGTTTCGTTTTCCAATTTTTCTGATGCGTTCTTTAAAATGTCTTCGATATTATTCATAATTCTTAATAATGCATTCGTAATTCTTAATTTCCCACGTCGGAAAGGTACTTGATGCGCATAATGCGGATCTCCTCCATGGTGTACTCGTCTTCGCCGAGCTCGCGCAGCGCGTCTTCAGCGGAATCAGTGTCGGCATTGGCGAAATAGTCGATGATTTCTTCCTGATGGTAGGGCTCGATTTCCTCGTCGATGTAGTAGGAAATGTCGATTTTGGCTCCGGAGGCCACGATGTGTTCGATTTCGGTCAGCAGTTCGTCCATGTCAAGCCCCTTGGCGATGGCGATATCCTCGAAGCTGATTTTGTGGTCAATACCTTGGATGATAAAGAGTTTGTTGGCCGATTTCTTGGCGACAGTCTTCAGTACGAAATCCTGAGGACGGTCGATTTCATTCTCTTCAACGTATTGTTTGATGAGCTCGATGAAACGGCGCCCGTACTTCTGTGCTTTGCCGGGCCCGACGCCCACGACGCGGGTCATCTCCTCCATGGTGATCGGGTATTGGATGCACATGTCTTCCAGAGAGGGGTCTTGGAAGATGATGAACGGCGGGAGGTTCTCCTCCTTGGAGATGGTCTTGCGCAGGTCCTTGAGCAGGCTGAAAAGTACTGTGTCAAAGGCGTCCTCCACATTTCCGGCGACAGCGTCCACGGCGTCGTCGTCATCCTCGTCCTCCTCCGTGATGGGTCTGATGGCCATGATGGGGTACGAGTTCGTCATGTACTTCTTGCCCTTTTCGGTTATCTTCAGAAGACCGTAATTTTCTATGTCCTTGGTAATTAGGTTGTCGAAGATGGCAACGCGGATGATGTTCGACCAGAACTTCTCGTCGTAGTCCATGCCTTCGCCGAACTGTTTGAGCTTCTCATGGTGGAATTTGAGGATAGAGGTCGTCTTGTTGCCGTGGATGATATCGACGATCTGGTCTTCCTTGAACTGCTGTTTCACAGCCTGCACGACTTCCAGCATAAGTTGGATTTGCTCGGACGCATCCATTTTGGGTTTCGGATGGTTGCAATTGTCGCAGTTGTGGCAATTCTCCTCCTCGTAGTTCTCACCGAAGTAATGGAGCAGGTGTTTGCGGCGGCAGTTGGTGGATTCGGCGTATGCCGCGGTCTCCGCGAGCAGTTGTTTGACGATCTCCTGTTCGGAGACAGACTTCTTGGCGGAGAACTTTTCGAGTTTGTTCAGATCCTTGGGGTCGTAGAAGGCGATGCAAAGTCCTTCGCCATCGTCACGGCCGGCGCGTCCGGTCTCTTGGTAGTAGCCTTCGAGACTCTTGGGCATGTCGTAGTGGATCACGAAGCGCACGTCCGGTTTGTCGATGCCCATGCCGAAGGCGATGGTGGCCACGATGATCTCGGCTTTCTCCATCAGGAAGTCATCCTGGTTTTGGACGCGTGTTTTGGAGTCGAGGCCGGCGTGGTAGGGTAGGGCGCGGATGCCATTCTCCTGCAGGAGGATGGCGAGCTCTTCCACTTTCTTACGGCTCAGGCAGTAGATGATGCCAGACTTGCCGGGGTGGTTCTTGATGAACTTAACAACCTCTTTGTCAACGTCTTTGTTCTTCTCGCGGATTTCGTAGTAGAGGTTCGGACGGTTGAACGAGGAGATGAACACTTCGGCCTTGTCCATGCCGAGGTTTTTCTGGATGTCGCTCTGCACCTTGGGCGTGGCGGTGGCCGTCAACGCAATCACGGGCACATCCTTGCCGATTTGTTGGATGATTTTTCGGATGTTGCGGTATTCGGGACGGAAGTCGTGGCCCCATTCGGAGATGCAGTGTGCCTCGTCAATGGCGTAGAACGAAATGTTGATATCTTGGAAAAAGTTTACGTTCTCCTCTTTGGTCAGGGATTCCGGTGCGACATACAGCAGTTTGGTCTTGCCGGAGACGATGTCATTGCGGACCTCGGTGATCTCGGCCTTGTTGAGCGAGGAGTTCAGGAAGTGCGCAATGCCTCGGTCGGTTCCGAACGTGCGGATGGCGTCAACTTGGTTCTTCATCAGTGCAATCAGCGGGGAGATGACGATGGCTGTGCCCTCGCTCATCAATGCCGGAAGCTGATAGCACATGGACTTGCCGCCGCCGGTGGGCATAATCACGAAACAATCCTTTCCCTTCAACAGCGTCTTGATGATTTTCAGCTGGTCGCCCTTGAACGTTTCAAAGCCGAAGACCGATTTCAACGTCTGATAAATAGCTTTATCCGTAATTCTCTTCATGCAGGAACAATCTAAAATTCGACAAAATATCAGTGGTTTTAATCAACTCTAAATTTAAGTACAAAGATATAAAATATTTGATATAGTACGGCTCAAAAAATAATTCTCTAATTATTTTTATCAACAATCGGTTAGTAAACGTCTATTCCTTCAAAATAACACGGTGAATGTAGGATTTTACCCCTGTTTCGATGGTTTGGAAGGGCTTTTTGTATCCGATATACCTCAAATTATGCAGTTTTGTCACCTGTGCCGGTGGAGCGCTGGAAGCCTTTTCAGAAGGGAAAAGGTGGTATGAAATCCGCGAAGGGCGCTTTATTGTTCGGAAAATGGCCTCTGCCAACGCCGTATCTGTGCGAGGAAAGCCAGTGCCGATTTCATACACTCCGCTTGCGGGACGGTGTACCGCGAACCAGTAAATCACACGTGTCACATCCAAGACGTGGAGGTAGTCGAGTTGCCGTTCCGAGAACTCGCCATTATCGTCTTCCCATCGCGAGATGCACAGACTCCCTGTCGTGGTTATCTCTCTGTAAAATTCATCCACGACGGACATCCTGTCCCCGAGGCCATACAGTTCGCTTATCTTGAAGAGATAGTGGTAGGGTGGCTTCTGAAACTGTTTCCCAATCCAAGTGGAATATTTTTCCAACTGAGAGTCTATGTTTTGGTCGATGTTGTATTTGAAGAAGACCAGCATGAGCGGGATACCGTGTTTCGCGGCAGCGGTCCATAACGACTGTAGGTGCTCCATTCTGGAAGGGGCAGCAGCGGTCTCGCTTTGCCGTTTATCCACATATAGGAGCATTTCAATCTCTTTGTCGTGCGCGTACAGGTACTCGATCAGGCGGATGCTGTTTCGCACCTGCACTTCAATGCCGTTCTGCATCGTACGGAATTTCTCGGCAATGCAGTCGGCCAACGGCTCGTATTTCCCGGTGATGAGTATCATCTGCTTTTTTTTTGCAAAGATAAAAAAAACGGACATCTCTCGACGTCCGTTTTTGCGAAATTATGAAAAAGTCTTTTTTGAATTAGAATTCCCAGAGGTCGTGTTCGAAAGTACGCATCTTGTCAGTAATGCGCTCCGATTCGATACGCTGGTCACGCGAATTGGCGATATAGTCCTCAATGTCGCGGTCGTAAACATTCGATTCCTTGTAAATCAGACTGGAGAAGTCGCGTTTCCAGGTGATAAGGTCGTCGAAGGAGAGGCGTGCGGCCTGGTTCTTCAAATTGAACACCTCTTGGCGGGCCAGATAGGGACGAAGTTCGTTGTAATAGATGTGTCCCAGACTCTTCAACACCAATTCGCCCTTCACATTCTCGTTGTCTTCCTCTTGTTCATCGTCATAGTTGGACGACTTTCCTTCCGAACGGTCGTATTGGATCATCGGCTCGATTTGGAGAATCTGAACGCGGAATGTGGAATACTGTTTGTCGAAATACCAGACTTCTTTCAAACGGTATTGCGTGATTTGTTTGGGTTCGAATTGGATGATGAGCTCTTTCGTACCGATTTCCTCGCCCGTATTGATATCGTAGTCCGATATGGTTTGGGTTTGGGAGATCAAGCCTTGAAGCTCGTCACGGGAATACGGCATCGTGCACATCTCATCTTGATAGACCGGCAGGACATCCTCGGTTTTCTCGGGGTTGAACATGTCGATGGCGTCGAAAATCGTCTGCCCGAGGCTTCTCCACGTGCCTTTTTGGTCAGCGGGGAAGTAGAGCGGGTGGTTGACTTTCTCGCGCAGGTCGACGATGCGCCAGATGGTCCAATAGTACATCACGTCAGCCTGGCGGACAGGCGTGTAGGCGATGGGTTCGGTGAAATCACCGGTGTTGACCTGTTCCCACGGTGTTTCTACCGGTTTGCGGACAGGTTGCTCCAGCGTGCTGCCGTCAAGCTCGTCATCCTGTGCGAATGCGAAGCAGGCGGCTAACAGCATCATGGCGAATAATGTGAACTTTTTCATAATTCTATTTTTTTTGCAGTGATTATCTGATACGGACAGAGAACTCATCCAGTGTACGCGAGCCAGCCTCGGAAGAGACCTTGATGTCGCTGAAATAGATGGAGGCATTGGATGAAGCCTTCTGGATGGCGGACTTTGCTTTTTCACTTAACGCGGCACCCTGACAAACGATAGCCGGTTCCTCAATACCTTTGTTGATAATAATCACGCGGTAGGAGTTGACACTCCATTTGAGGTCATAGACGAAGTCGTCGCCCATAGTGGCGCGGATCATCGGGTTGGCGAGCAGCTCTGCTTTGGAACGCTTGCCGCCGCGGATGCCTGCACCCAGCACGCCACGCGGATCCGGAACTTTTTTCACGCGGAAGGTGGTGCTGCCCATCGTCTTGGTCGATTCTCCGACTTTCGCGGCCACGGTGGCGGTCACGGTCTTGCCGATCATGGAAGCCGGAACGGTGACGTTGAATTTACCGCCGCCAGTGGAGGAAGCGTTACAGCCGGGGAAAGAGACGCTCAACTTGTCGGGGGCTACGGGACCGGACACGGACACGGGGTTGGCGATGCCGGCGTAGAGCACGTTCATCTTGTCAGCCGCGATGGTGGCGGACGGCGTCAGCACCGTGTATTTATCCTTGAAGCCGTAGTATTTCGGTTGACCGCTCGGATCCAGAATTTTGATCACACCGGCAAATTTCTGCTCGCCCGTGCCGCTGGTTCCGATTTTCAACTTCACAAGACCGTTTTCGCCTTCCAGTTTCGTGGCACCGCCGAGGCCCTCTTCGGTGAGGGTGTCAGCTCCCATTTTGTACCATACCTCGGGCGTGGATTTGCTGTCGTAAGCAGCCACGATGATGTCGGCTTCGTAGGAGTCACCCGAGAACACCATCTGGGATTTCGGGATGGAACGACCCGTCACATTGTCGAACTTGAAGTCGTCGGCGCTGATGGAGGTCTTCAGGTAGGTGAGCATGTTGGACTCGGCATTCTTGACCTCGCCGATCATCTTGTTGAGCAAGGTGACACTTGCGGCGGCGATGATGTGGTCGAAGTTGTGAGTTTCCCAATCCTGCTCCTTCTTGTCGTTGCTCAGGTATTTCGCATCGACATTCAGACCCATAGCCTCTTCAAGGTGTTTCTGATCCTCTTTTTTGGCGAGTTTCAAGATGTTGGCTTTGTACTTCTTGATTTCCGCTTTCAACTTCTTGGCGTTGCCTTTGTTGATCATGTAATCCGTGGGGATGTCGAAGTTGTCCTTCTTCTTGATGTCCGCAACGGCTTTAGAAACCTTGACCTTTTTGCCATCCACAGTTTTCTCGACCAGGGAGTCGCCGTCAACGGCAAAGATGAGTTCATTACGCATTTTCTCAATGTATTTCACCATTGCATCCGTCTCTTTGCGGAGTTGTTGAGCCTTTTTGTCAGCTTCTTCAACCTTCGCACCCAGAAGCGTCTTCTGCTGGGTGAACCAAGCATAATCCTTATTGTTCTGGCTGGCGGAGATGTTGGTGGAGGTTACCAAGGTGTCATCGACGACCACGAAAGCGTCCAGAATGTTTGCTGAAACATTCAACGCCAGCATGGCGGTGTACACCAGGTACATCATCTGAATCATTTTTTGTCTCGGGGTTTCCGGACAATTTGTTGCACCCATATCTCAATGAAATTTAGTTAGTGATTTTGGTTAATGGAACTAGAAAAATTATTTCATAGCGGCGAGCATGTTGCCATACACGTTGCTCAGCTTGGAGATATTGGCGGTGAGTTTGTCCATCTCAGCCTTGAAGTTGCTGGTCTGAGCCATGGACTTGGCGGTTTGATCGTAAGCGGTGGCCAGTTGGCTGACGGCCGTGGTGGCTCTCTTCACGCTCTCGATATAAGCGGCGGTGGCGCCACCGTCGGTTTCGAGGTTGGCCGCGACCTTGTCATATTTCAGGGTCAGGTTACGCACAGACTCGGAAGCTTTCTGGAGGCTGGCAGTATAGTTGTCGGTGGAGACCACAGCGTCGGAAACGCCGGCCAGTTTGTGGGCGTTGTCGCTCAGGTTGCGCATACCGGATGCAAGGCTTTCCATCAGTTCGGGTCCGATTTTGGCTTCCTCGAGCATTTTGTCGAGAGCCTGTGTCGGGGTCAGTGAATCACTCTTGACTTGCTGTTTTTTCTCGCGGCGGGACTTCTTGTCGCTCTCTTCCAGCTCGATGTCAGTGCCGGTAGCCAACTCGGGATAAACCAGAGCCCAGTTGTACTCGACATGCAGAGGCTCGAAGGCGGAGAAGAAGAAGATGATGGCCTCGATACCCATACCTAAAATAAGCATGATGTTAGCGCCGGGCAAGTGCAAAATTTTGAACAAGGCACCGATGATGACGACGGATGCGCCCCAACCATACAGCTTTGCCATAAAGTTCTTGTAACCTTTCGATCTGACAATTTGATCAATTTTACCCATTTGTTTGATTTTTTAAAGTTAATGATTTTATGAATATTGAATTTAATTATCGATTTTAGTAGACGTGTGAAGCGCTCTTGCTATTGTTGTCGCCGCGCTGACGGCCCATGAACGACTGCACGTTACGGAAGCCCACATAGGACTTGCAGGTGTCTTGATACTCGAACGTTCTCGCATAGACCGTGGTGTAGTAGCTGACATCCTTCCATGAACCGCCGCGGATGACTTTGCGCTTTTTGACAGGGGAATCGTCCTTGGTAGCGTAGTAAACATACACCGGGTTCATATCGTGGGTGAAGTTGGTGGCGGATTCGTCGTAGGCGTCCTCGCACCATTCGGCCACGTTGCCGCTCATGTCGAACAGACCCCAGTCGTTGGGATGGTAGTGGGCCACAATGCCGGGATAGAAGTTGTCGTCGGCGATATAGTTACCGCGTTGCGGTTTGAAGTTGCTCAGGAAGCAACCGTTGCGGTTGGTGGTATAGGGCCCGCCCCACGGGTAGGAGGTGAGCGAGTTGCCACCGCGTGCCGCCCATTCCCACTCGGCTTCGGTGGGCAGACGGAATTCCTGCTCAAAAGCGTATTCCTTGCCGGATAACCAAGACTCGCGGAGAGCGGTTCTCCAGCTGGAGAACGCCTTGGCCTGACGCCAACTCACACCGACAACCGGGTAATTGTCGAACTGCGGGTTGTTGAAGTAGTTCATGATCATCGGCTCGTTATAGGAATAGACGAAGTCGTGGGCCCAGCACAATGTGTCGGGGTAGATGTTGACCACCTCGTGCTTGATGAAACGCTGCCAGCCGTTGCCCATACTGCTGGGACGGTTGGCGTAGATGCCGCCCAGGTCGTTACCTTCCTTGTCAAACTCCTTGTGTGAAGCACCGAACTCATCAGGATTCTTGGGATCTTGATAGTTGCGGTAATCGATCCACCAATACTCGTAGTTGAGCATGGAGACGTTCATTCTCTTCTGGCTGTAGTGGTAGAAGCGGGTGTTAAGCTTGCTGAACAGCGGGGAAAGAGCGGATTGGACCTCCTCGTTGTCGGAGTCCCACGGAATCTTCTCCTTCCAGTTGATAACTTTGGGCTCGATGATTTCGCCCTCGTTCTCGCCTTTCTCGTACTTCTTGTAATGACCGTACTTCTCCTCCTCCGTGATTTCGGCGTCACCGAGCAAGGTGTGGGCGATGGAGTCGCGCACCCAATAGACGAACTGGCGATACTCGTTGTTGGTGATTTCGGTCTCGTCCATCCAAATGGCCGCGACGGTCACGTTGCGTGACTGCTGGGTCAGCGCAAAGGGGACATCCTGGTCGCCACCTCCCATGACATAGTGGCCAGTGGGAACATAGACCATACCATAAGGCTCAAGATCGGCGAATTCCGGACGATCCTGAACGCCGACGAGCTGGCCGTCACCACCGTTTTTACACGACACCATCAACAAGAATGCCGCTGACAGAAAAATGATTACCCGTTTCATATTTTTCGATTTTTAATTTCAATAACTGGTTTATTAACGCAGGATTGTTAATTTTAGTATCTGTTCTTATAAATATATCTTGAATTGCCGTAGCCGGAGAATACCTCAGGTTTGTAAATGTCAAAGCAGTAGCGCACTACGACCTCGACATCGCCGAAGCTGCGGTTCTTTCTGTATCCCAATGAATTGGCCGTGATGCCATAGGAAATACCCAAATCCAACCCCTTCAGGTACATGTTGGAGGAGTTGTAGAACGGGCGTGCACCGAAGGCCAACGACACGGCATCTTGGAACCGATAGCCAATACCGCCCCAATAGACTCCGTTGTAGCGAGCCAGGGCGAGGACCTCCCATTGGAAGGTCTTGAAGTCGGTTTTCACGAGGGCCTGCGGGAGCAACTCCCAGTTCGGATTGAAAGGCATCACCCATGTGTACCCGCCGTGCAGATACAGTTGGGAAGAACGACGCGATCCGTATTCGCCGGAAACGCGCAGAGCCTGTTGCTTGTCGAACATTGCAGCAATCTGCGTCCAACCTAAGCCCAAATACCATTGGTCAGCCTTATACATGACACCGAAGCTGAAGTCCAAATCCAATGTGGACTCCGAGAGGTTCTGCAGGGTGGGGTCTCCTTCCTGTGTGGGACGCCACTTGCCGTCAATAGACTGGTTGTAGAGGGAAACTT